>Ga0209372_1000530_pt1 | contig 15403 bp, 8 predicted proteins | sample AgamicAtPe_FD_187170 | JGI IMG/M metagenome (GOLD analysis project Ga0209372, IMG submission 187170) | Agave microbial communities from Guanajuato, Mexico - At.P.e (SPAdes) (version 2) | ecosystem: Host-associated > Plants > Phyllosphere > Phylloplane/Leaf | place: Guanajuato, Mexico | collected... | reverse complement strand
GTGAGCCAGCAGTCTTAACTATCCGCCAAACTCAGATAATATGTGAAAAATTGATAAAAGATAGAGAACAGAAGCTTAGAGACGAATACGATAGGATACTAGCAAACAAACTGGCGGAACAATACGATTTGCTCACCAAAGCAAACTATGTTAACTCGTATGTTGAGACACGAATGCCTCAAACCCTAGCACCGGCCACTGGCAATCATACAATCAATGCCTTAGCTGCGGCTTTTACATCGATGCAAAGAACATCAACAACAGCACCAAGCACAGCCAATCCCTTAACAGATTTGTCCACCTTTGCTGCCTCGCTTTCTGGGGCCAATGGTCACCCAAGTGCCTTAACCACATCACATCTTGCCTATAACTTGCAGCAACAGGCTGCTGCAGCCATACAGGCTCAACAACAAAGAGCTTGCGCAACTGGCGGCACCATACTATCGGGACCAGTTTTACTGGCTTCTAACCTAGATGAGCAATTGGCCACACCAGAGGCATTGTTCACGCTCTTCGGCGTGTTTGGAGATGTAGTTAGAGTTAAAATATTATTCAACAAGAAAGATAATGCGTTGATTCAAATGGCAGATGCAAATCAAGCTCAAGTTGCTCAAGGTTACCTAGATAAGCAGAAAGTTTTTGGTAAAATCATCCGAGTGACGAGGAGCAAACATCAATTAGTGCAGATGCCCCGTGAGGGAAATCAATCTGACGCTGGTCTCACCAAAGATTTCACCAACTCTCCCCTGCATAGATTCAAAATACCTAGATCTAGGAATTACTTGAACATATACCCGCCTTCAAACACTTTACACATATCCAACATTCCAGCAACTATAGAAGAGAGCGATCTCCATAAGGCTTTCAAAGAGGCGTGTGGATTTGAATTCTTCTCGTTCAAGTTCTTTCCAAAAGATAGAAAGATGGCCTTGATGAAATTTGACTCGGTAGAGCATGCAACTATTGCTTTGATCAAAATGCACAACTTCCAAATTAGTGAGGACAACAACTTGAGAGTATCATTCTCAAAATCTGTTATGCAAGCGTAACAGTTCTAGAGAGTTTATTTTCTTACAACTGAATTATAACGATCGATTCAAGTCGCCCGTATCTGGCCCATTTTGGTATGGACTCTCAATGAAGCTACTTCTTGAATGAAAAGACGAATTGATCTTCAAAAGAATTGAAGCTTTCCTGCCCTCGTATTCGTCCAACAAAGCTGGAAATATTGGCTTCGGGTTGGTCTGATCAATGGAGAAAGGAGTCTCTTTCCTCTTATTGGGCTTGTAAATAAGCTGACAGTTTTTAGGATTAGTGAGCAGTAGCTCAACTAGTGACCTCGATTGCATTCTAACCGCGGTGTGTAACACAGTATCCCCAAACTTGTCAGTAGCCGAGACTCTCGCATTGTTTATCAATAGCAGCTTGATAATATCATACCGCTTAGCCTTTACTGCTCGAATTAAGCAAGTTTCCCCATCATTAGTTGTTATTTCTAGATTGGGGCGAGCAGCCAAAAGAGTTTTCACAACCCCGACGTGGCCTTTTTCAACCGCCCAAAAAATGGCGCTTTTCTTATCGAAACCAATGTGATCAACATCCGCCTTAGCTTGAATCAGCATATCAACAATATTAACGTGTCCACTCTTGGTCGCATGAATCAGCGCAGTATGGCCATACCTGTCACTAAGATTAACAAACGCATCTTTCTCTATGAGCATCTGCGCTATTTCGTACAGGCCCTCCTTACTCGCTATCATTAGGGGTGAGAGCCTCTGGGCATCACATGTGTTGACATTCAACTCGTGGCTGAGTAGCAATTTAGTCGTCTCGACGTAATTACCTCGAACTGTTGTGAGTAAGGCAGACCAGCCAAACATGCCAGTGGCGTTGATATTGGCGCCAGATTGGAGGAGGATATCTACTACTTCGGTATGTCCTTTTCTGCAGGCCCATATCAGCGGTGTTGTTCCATACTTATCGGCCGCATCAACCTTTGCGCCAAATTTCAATAACAATCGAGTGACATCGGCATGACCTCGACCGGCGGCCCAAATCAAGCAGCTGAGGTGGTCCCCATCAAAAACGTTCACAAAAGCACCTGCGTCGAGTAGAAGCCTAGCGCAATCAGCGCTACCGTAATAACTCGCATACATCAAGGCAGTCCACTCGTAACTATCCACTGCGTTCACTTTGGCGCCATTAGCAAGAAGAACCAGCATAGTTTCTACACAGTTCCTCTTAGCTGCCACCATTAGGCAGGTCATTTGATCCTCATTAGTCTGATTCAGATATACACCAGACTTGATGAACTTTCTCAAGATGTGCTTGCGGTCATATTCACAACAGGCAAATAGTAAATCTACGCCGATATCGGTCAAACTATGGCTATCAATGAGTCTATTGATGGTCTCAAGGTCATCTTGTCGTATTGCCTTGAACGCATTATCATAAGCCATGTCCTCTTTGTCGCTCAGCGGATTTGATTGAACCATCTTGTGCTTCAGCCTCACCCTCAACCCGTGTACTTCTATGCCTTATAGGTGACCTGAACGCAACACTATGAGATGAAACTTGATTGATTTGAAATACCTACCCTCTTTCAAACTATAACTTGCGACAGATGGCTCAAGCTCTATGGTTTGCGAACGTTGAAACTTGATCCCAACACTGAATTGGAGGCTCCATCGAAAGAGGATTCATCATTTCACCTCGATGAACCAACAGCGAACGACTGAGTTTCGAACGCTGGCTAACCCTTGGATTCCTTTCACTATGCTCGGATTGTTACACTAAAACAAAATGCCAATTGTTAGGAATAAATTGCTTGATTACAGTAATCTAGTCACTACATTTTTATCCACCCAGAGAGCGAGATTAGTATCCGCCACCGGTGCACTATATAACAATTGTTGCCCCTGTAGTTAATTTCACAGCCCGGCCGTTTGAACTCGATCCAATATTACCTATTACAAATGTAATAGGCTGACTCAACATGAGGAGAAACTAATTATAGTAAATGTATACTTCTAGCCCTGTTGCCTCGAGTAAAGGAGAAAAACACAATTGAGAAGGAAAGTTCGCAAACTTTCCCACTCCAATCAGATACCAACTTCCACCTCTCAATCGCTGATTGCCAAATCGAACATAGTTTGTGCAACAAGTTAGTGCAATCCTCTCAATGTGGCTCATCACGGTCGGAACGCCAGCAGCATTGTTACGAGGTTCAACAACTGACGCTAAAACCATTCAGAGTAGCTGGTGTCTCACTGATTTTTGGTTTGGAGCTCACCAAGGCCTGGCAGTGCAAATCCATGGCCATTCGGTGGTTGTTTACGCCACAGATCGTGATATGACAAAAGCGGTATCAATTCATGCTATATTGGCTAACAAAGTTTGGCGATCGAGATAGATGCATGCATCAAGTTGGGGTTAACAAGGCGAAGATCCGGCCTTTAACTTGAGGGAGCCATCCTGTCGCCGCTCTCGGCTACTAGACTTGTCCGCTTAACCGGGGGATTTCTGACATTTTCCGAAGCTATTATGACGCATGATCGGCTACCCAACAAGTGTTCACGACTAACAATTTTTATTTATTCTACTACTAGTCCTGATTGTGAGTACGTATGAGTTATAACTGTAACGAAGATTCTTTGCGTATGTAAAAGCGTATGTAAAACACCTTACCGAGCGAGCCTTGCACTCAGCAAACCCTGCAGTCAGAGCCTTATCTCCTTGTCTTAATCTGTGGATAGTTTCTTCAATAAGAGGCACTGTGGTGGTCTGGTACATCGATTATCATGCATAAGACCGAAACGAATGACTGCATTCTCCTAAGATTGTCCTTACACGAGATCTGAATTGAATAGGCACAAGATCAAAAGCGCATACTGTATCCACGATGAATGTAATTAGAATATACAACAAGTGGTATACCAACAATTGGTAACTCACACCCTCGTAGACATTGCGGCGGCCCCTCAAATGATTTTTAAAACCAACCTCTTATTTCTGCAAATATCACCAACTGCACCAAAGATTGGAATAATTTAGATACAATGAATAGACTAAGAAGTTTCAGAGAAAGCTTCAGGCGAAAGCGGGACAAAGTGTCGGAACCAAATAATGCTCACCAATGGCATTCTGATGAAATCGGTGTTCGACAAGGCAATTGTACATTCCAAATCAAGTATCTCGGATGCGTTGAAGTGTTTGAATCACGAGGAATGCCGATTTGTGAGGAGGCTCTCAAGGTTTTGCGTGGCACAAAGAGGAAAGCAATCCGGGGGACTCTTTTCGTCTCCGGTGACGGTCTGCGTGTTGTGGATGGAGAAACCAGGGGCCTCATTGTTGATCAAACAATTGAGAAGGTTTCGTTTTGTGCACCAGATAGGAACAACGAACGCGGTTTTGCTTACATATGTCGCGACGGTACCACAAGACGTTGGATGTGTCATGGATTTCATGCAGTAGGTAATACGGGCGAGCGATTGTCGCATGCAGTCGGATGCGCCTTCGTCATCTGTCTTGAGAGGAAACAGAAACGTGATCGAGAGGCCGCCATGGCCTCCCATAAAAACCATCAACCTCCACCTAGAGACCATCCCATCTTTAGGCCTAGTGAACCACCTCCAATCAAGCCTGTGACAAACCCATACGCCATTGATAGACCACATGCGACTCCCTTGATGTTGCAGAGACAAACATCTTTTAGACCGCTGAGTAATCTCAGGTCGCAGTCACCTTTCAAAAGACAACTTTCACTGAAAATCACCAACTCTCACGAGGGATCTTTCTCGACATGAAGATTCCAATTTTTATTATAAAACATAGAAAAAAGTTTTAGATATACATTTATGTATGTATCTGTTCTTGGCTTCTCTGACCGGTTTCGACTCTCAGTTGCGTTCTTCTTTCCCTTTCAATCACCCCTCGCTTTCTTATTTCATGTTGGTCTTGAGTACATACTTCACTATCTTGTTGTATTGCGTCGATCTAACTCAATCGCTCTAGTAACCTCTGAGAGGATATTGGTTCCCAAACTCTTCGATGATAGCATATCGTTCGTGTCACAGCGAAGTAGGGATAGTTCCATCGCAGTTGAAGATCCAAGAGAGTCTAGAGAATGCAGTCTGAGAGCCATTGCTCAAAACGAGCGGATAGTTTTAACTGCGAAGGTCCACTCTAAGTGCATCTATCAGGTCTCACCAGTGCCAAAGTTTCCTCTCCCCGATCTAGAAAATAGTATGGGAGATGTCTCAAGGTTGTGTCAGTCGAGCACATAGTTATGGCCAAAACTATCTAACCAGGTCGCGCATGCCTGGCCTCATTGAGCTGATGAAATTCATATAGCAACAAGTTCATAATCACCCTGTATCTGCGATTTCCGAGTTGAATTTGGCCTGAATGTAGAAAACTGACGCCGATCGAGAAAAAACAAAAGTGAACCTGCAAACAGAGAGGTTTCGGTTGGTTCAGACTTCGATCACCTTACCGTCGACCATCCTGATCGGCTCGAGCCTATTGTTCGACATACTTCCCTTGAAGTTACCTAACTATGGGCCATATCTTCAGCTGATTGGGCGGAATACTCAGGCACATTTTGTTTATTTTAGTCGCATCTTGTGATCGATCCGGTTTCCCTTTTTGCCGCCCCCCGGTTGGCCGTGTGCAACCTTCAAGCGAGGAATGGTGATCGTGTCGCTATGTTTGTCAATGGTCCACTCGACTACGAGTTCCAATATACGGAGGCTTTCTAAAAATGCCAGTTGTCAAGTTGCTCTCACCAAAATGATTTTCAGATTAGTTGTCCCATGTTCCATTCTTACCTATCTACAATAAGGCCGCTCGACATAGTGTCTGTCCATCGAGGTAGCTTCAACTGGCCGGTGCTAGGTTAGCACCAAACAATCTCAAAATTATGAGCTCGAGCTTGAACGAGGACGAATTTCCAAATCAGCTAAGTAGCGTCGACGACAGAGCTGCACAGGAACTGAAACACTGCAACAACTTGTGGCGCTCCAACTATCATGAGGCCTCCATATACATTGAGGAGGGTCTCAACAATGACAAGTTCGAGAATCATCCCAGAAGGAGAGCCACCTTAAAGGCAGCATTAGCCTCTAAACAGGAAGAGGCGAATCAGACTGCCCCGCTTGTCCCTTGCATTGAGCAGAGAGTTTCCAGTAAGTCGAGATCAGAGAAGAACAGCTATCTAATTGGTGGCCAGTACACAACTATAGAGACTTATATTCTTGTCCATAATAGATACTTTTACCAGCTGGATCTCATAGCTAGTATTGTGCTCCTATTACTTGCTCTCGTTGAGCCACCTGCCATTGATAGCTATGAATTGAATCCAACCGTACATGCAGCCATAGAGATGTTTGCTCTAGGCATAATCGCCATAGAGCTCTTGCTCAAATTCCGCTGGATGGGGCCCAACAGGTTCTTTCGTCATGGCCGGACTGTACTGAAACTTCTAGTTCTTTTGACAATGAATGTTGAAGCAATCGTTATTTTCCTAAGACATTCCATCCACGCCAGGTACTCGAGGGCTTTGAGGCCAATATTTCTGGTTGATAACCACTATTGTCATGGAATCCGACGCGCGATCAGGCAAATCTTTCAGTCATTGCCGCCTATATTGGACATGTTCACATTAGCACTATTCTTCATGTTTGTCTTCTCCATATTTGGATTCTACTTGTTTGCGACCCACAACCTATACTTCTCGGACATGCCGAGCACAGTTGGAAACCTACTTATTCTCGCAACAACAGCCAATCTGCCAGATGTGATGACACCCTCTTATGCAGTCACAAGGTGGGCGACCATATTTTTCGTTGTATTTGTGATAATTCACTTGTTTTTATTGACTAACCTAACCATGGCTGCAGTGTATGAAAGTTTCACTCGCAAGGAGAAGGAAAAATTCCATAAGCTATTGTTGCATCGACGTAAAGCTTGTCAGAAGGCCTTCAAGCTTCTCGTTTCGAGGCGGCAACCTAATAGGATTCAGTATCGACAATTCATGGGTTTGATGCGATACTTGAACAGAAAATGCTCAATGTTCGATGCTTATCTTATATTCAAGGCACTAGACACTGACCAAAGTGGTAGCATCTCGTTGGAAGAGTTTTATCAAGTTTATGATTTTATAAATTTAGAGTGGAAAATGATCTACCCGGAAACTGAATGGTACGACTCCTGCGATTATGCTCCGAAATTCTTCAAATCTGTTCTAAGAATTGTGACTAAAGTAGTTGAACACAAGTACTTCGAGTGGACCATTGATGTACTGATTGCAACTGCTGCTTGTTTACAATTCATCGAAGCTACCGCAATCACACTCGACGATGTCGCTCCAAATCAATCACCCAGTTTAGGACCAAACCATTTCCGACCAGATTCGATCTCAACTTATATATTCATAAGCATATTTGTCGTTGAAGCCCTACTCAGATGCTTGGCATTAGGCGTAACTGAGTATTGGACGGACAACTGGAACAGGTTTGATGTGTTGGTTCTTTTGGTGTCAATGTGTGGCCTAATCTCTGGATCCTTGGGAGGGGCGCCATTCGGTTGGATGGTTGTGTTGAGAGTTCTTAGATTGATGAGATTGTTTGAATTCAAGCGGCGATACAGGGACATCTGGCAAACACTGACTTATATATTGGCGAAAAGATTTGTCAGCATGACATGTGTAGTAATGATCTTGTATTACTTTTTCGCCATTATCGGAATGGAGCTGCTCGGTCAATATGATTTGAGAAACTGCTGTAAGAATACCTCGTTAGAGAGTCAATTCAAGTACGATAACTCATCAGTAACTGCCAAGTATTATTTAAACGATTTTGGCGATATAGTTGCTAGCTACCTGACGCTTTTCAGTATGACCAGCAATACCTACTGGCTAACAACCATGAGCGCCTATTCTATCGTTGCTGAATCTGATTGGATACGAATATTCTTCGGCTTCTACTACTTGTGCAGCATTATTGTCATGAATATTGTGATCGCCTTCATATTAGAATCATTCCTGTTCCGAATTCATTATAGAAGCAAAATGGGCAACAACTGTGATGACACTAACCTCTTCACCGTCCAGGTCACTCTGTCCTCTTATGAAGTTGATTTTCTGCGCAAGAACTACAACTCTTTCGCCAGAGACAAGAATATGGAGGCAATGCTCAGAACCATTAAAAGAAAGCGACTCATTTCCAATGAGATAACAGACGAGGAGGGCGAGAAAGTGTCACTCTTGAATAATGCTAAACCTGGACTGAAAACTTCGAGTCAAAGTGGATTTTTGCCGGCCGGCAAGGTCGAGGCTGCAAACAAGAACGGTGGATCAAGCTCGAAAATGAATGAGACCTCCACAGGTGCTGATAGGCGCTGGTACCTCATCTACCAGGCCGAACAGATACGTAACAAATTTTCGTTTACCATGAAAATGTACGCGGACGAGGTCGAGGGTTGGCTCGCCGAAGCAGAGCGCGCCGATCAAGACGAAATGAGCGCCATGATAAGCCGCAACCAGATTAGAGCCGAGCACGTAGCCATGGCCCGGCTTGTTCGAAGAAGTATTGCAGAAACAGGCGACTCCTCCATCTGGCCCAGAGGTCGATCTTGGAGTAGTAGTGGCGGTCTTGGCGGCGAACACAAGCGCAAGGAGAGCGAACGAAAGAGGGATACCAATAAGGATTCGCGCTACAGTGGAGCCGGAAATTGAAAACTGAAGGAAATTGGGCGCGCGGAAACGGATGGGGCAGCAAAGCGTTGAAAGACGCTCGCTCGAACACCACAGGATTGGTGATTGGGAACACGGGTTTTCTTTCCACAAATCTGCAGATCTTCACTACATACATTTGAATGGAACTCCGGTTGAGAGAGCCAAATAACATCGATTCTGGGAGCTTGGATCATTCGTGTTCACTCTATCGTCCGAGTAAAATCGACGATAGTGTTCAATCCGTCGGAATACAACACGAATGGTAACGATGCGGCTTGGCAGCGGGCCATAGGGTCGTTACGTGTCCAAGACATAGCGAAGACAGATACTAGATCCCTCAACGCTGCCCTCTTCCAAATCAGCGGGAACATGATCCGAATGCTATCGCTGAAGAGCCCAAAAGTACTGTTTGCTGGTTCAAGGATGTACTAGCGACTCGCGAGTTGCGATTAAATAAATCTTCGGAGCATAGCCACTGGAATCCTCTCACTTTCGACAAAATAAATATTGAGCCTTGTGACGCTTTGTATGTATCTGTTCTTGGGCCAACTTGGCCCGGCCAAGAATCTTGGCTTGGAGAGTGACATGCGCATAAAAGGCGAGATTGGTTAGCCATATCCCATATCTTGAACGCTCTGCGCGTTTGTTGCGTCGCGCTCCTTGCTGATACGATAGGCTTTGTTGCTGGTCGCGCGCATAAATATGAGTCTGGCCATACCACGACTAAAATAAATAGAAGCTTAGCAAAGGTCGCCACTCTGATAATAGTTTGTGGCTGACATTATTGTGCATCCAGGGAACAGAAGTTGGCGGAAAGGGGAATTGGAGTGAGTGTAGTTCGATTGGCAACCAGACACGACGAATATCAGTCTATCATATTTCGTCTCTTCACTCGAAGCTCTGATTGGTTGAGGTCTAGACTCAATCCTCCATCGATCGGTCAATACAGTCAGCTTTGTGGTGTATCCGATGTCTACGCTTACAAGTGACCACATCCACCGCTAAAAGTAACCCAACTTCGACGTCATTCTCTGTGAAAACAACTCGAAAGGTAGTTCAGCAGATCTATACAGCATCATGTCCAATAAAGATCGGCATAGAAATACGACTGTACTCAATGAATTCATAAACCCAATCAACAATCATAACAAGTACAACTTGAACCCAAGATCAAAGAGCGCAACACTCACTGGAGCAAGTTCCAGGATGTCGTCTCCGTTGACCAACAATCTAATTATTTTTATCATGATATTTCTGATTGCGGCAGCACGGCTTGGCTGTCTATGCGCAAAAACTCGTCTCAGAAACACCCTAGATGTCAAGTTTAATCTCGATTGTCATTTGCCACAATGCAATTCGTCAGATCCTGATAAGCCCGCTGTCAACCTATTTCAAGTTATATCAAGTAACCCAGAATCACCCGACAAAACCAACTTTATTTGGTCGAATATTGGAGGCCCACCCATGGTTATAACAACAAGCTCTAGTCAAGAATCAAGTCTTGATATCGATTGGGAGGTTCTGTTGAATGTTAAAAAATCTTTCTCCAACGGAACTTCAGGCTTTCATTTTAACGTAACCCAAGATGCGTCTATTGGTTTGTTAGTCGAGAAAATAATTCTGTTTGACGATATCGACAAAAGTGGCCTCTTCACCCCTCAGAAACCGCGCATAGAAATCGATTGGGCGGACATCATATGGGATCTGGCCTCGCGAGCAACCTACCACAAGGACGACTTTTTAAAAACTCATCTTAGGATGCGACCAAAGCATCAGTACTTGAATGGTAACATATTAATCAAATTAGCAATCCCACGAGACTACAAGGCCGACCGTCAGAAGGAGCTGCCACATCTGAAATTAAACAATCAATCTATTTCAATGGTCATAATAGTGGATGGTATCCAGCCTCCATCTAATTTTACGAACACGCGGCTTGCCATGACATTCGTAGTAGTCGTTCAAAGCCCAGCCGGCGAAGTATCTTTGGACACTGATAGTGAATCGCTCATATCGGATGATTTTACCCCCGGTGTGTTCCGGATTAAGAGTCTAGAGTTTCGAACGAAACAGGAGCTGCCACCTAACACACAATCAACAGATGATAACTTGCCAGATATATACGCTGAGTCGAACGGTGATATCCAACCGATAAATGCTGTACCTAAGAGAGCCACACCCTTCGCAAACAAGTTGGGCTTTCTCTACTGGAAGGAGGTAGCATACGCGGACCGTCGAAAGATCATCTCGCGAACGATAGACGTATTCGACCACGAGATGCAAATGCCATTCGAGACGCTACCAAACATTAGTCAACCGTTCTACCAGTTCTTCAAGTACCAGCCGCAATCGGGACCGAAACCCGACTACAAACTCTACAGATTTGAGCTTATTTTCGGAAAGAGTGACGCGTCCTACAGCTCGACGAATTTCACGGACTTTAGCTTTGTATTTGGGCTCGGAGCCGCTCCTAAGGAACAGATGTTCTCGTTTCTGGTCAAAATCATCATTTTTGTTTGCTTTTGTTTACCCATACTTGTTATGCTGGTCGGCCTCGGGTACCTAATGTTGAGGAGGTTGCGACGAAGTGGTGATACTGAATTGCTGCTCGCTGCTGAATCATGATATCGATCACTATCTGCTCATCATTGTCCTATTGAGTGAAATACTCAACCACAACTACACAAGCACCCCTATAATTATCTCGCTCATCAAACCAAAATAAACAACAAAAGGTTTTCTCCATTTACGTGAACAATTAACCTGTGGTGCAGCGAAATGGTTAGCGATGCTATGATTAGCCCCCCTCTGAGTTTCAATCTGAGTTAGCCAACCATGTTCGTTACACTCACCCTGACTGAATGTCCCTCGGTCATTGTTAGGTCGGTCACTTTGGCTCGGGCTGGCCTAGCAACCACTCATCAGTGTTTTCCGCTATACTCTAATAGAGTAACTCTATGCTCAGATTAGGGCGCATAATGAAACTTTTAATTTTGTTGTCTGATCTCGCAGATTGATGTGGTATTATAATGCCGGTTTTGTGAGCTGAGGATAGACGATCGTCGAGGATAAATCATCAGTAATGACTCTATCCTGATGGCTGCCGGTTTGAAGGTGCAGGTCGTCCATTTTGTTTTTCGGTTGCCCCAAGAAGAGGAATCTGCGCGATAGATCTATGCGCAGGTCGAGAGAACTTCAATTTTCAGAGTCTGGAGCTCACGTCAGAGTTCTAGGATCGCTGTTTGATTCCACGATATGCAAAAAATCCTGCCCATCCACTGAGATCATGGAGCTTTCAATACCTTGATGTTGAGGGTTCGAAAGAGGAGTGAATCGAGGAACATAATGCATCGCATATCCCACAATGGACAGCTTATCCCTGCCTGAGAGCTCTATCTCTATCCTCAAACCGACTCATTGCTCATGTCGGATCGAAGCAGAGAATATTAGGGATCTATAGTGGACTTCAACCATATCAGATTTCGTCTATGCGGATTCAAATAGATCGCGACAGCTAGTGCTAGCTGCAAAGATCTACACTGATCCCATCTCGGTTTCCCTATCATAACTCAGCCTATGCCGGGGAGCTCACGACAAAATCTCGGGATTTTGGAGATGTGATGCCGAGATTTGCAACAATAACGGTCACATTCTTTAACCATTAGCTTCCAGGCGTTTTCGATTTGTGCATTTTTGTTTGCTGCGATAGGTTCTGAATCATGCCTTGCACCGAAACACTGATAATCGAGCTGAAAACATGCCATGACATCATATATCCAATTGATATAACTATTATATGGAAAGGACGTATAGAAGCCCTAAGCCCAATTGATCGTAACCGATGGCAATACGCGTTTTTCAGCAACAAGCCGTGCGAAACTGAATTTCTTCATTCTAGTCGTACGAGGCTCGAAGCATGGAGATGATCGGAACGACTCGGGAGAACTCGGAAAATATTTGCTGAGCTCAAGTGTTTATTTCTGTAGCGAGGCTGCGTTGACTTTTGTACAGTTCGCCCGGATAATATTTATGTTTGGTTTTGAGTTTCGCAGATGAACAATCAGTGACCTCGAGAAATATTTTTTACATGTATTCCAACCTGCACATCCTCTCTAGCAAGATCGACCAGAGTCGTCACTCGTCTTATATTGCATATGGCAAGGCTCGAGGCTATAGTTCTGGCTGCCGGCTCGGGTAGCCGCATGGTAGAATTGACACGAGGTAGGCCAAAATGTCTACTGCCAGTTGGCAATCATGGTTTGATTTGGTTTGCGATAACAGGATTGAGATTTGCAGGAATATCCCGGATGATCATTCTAGTTCCCGACATTTATGAAGCAGACATCAAACAGTACTGTCATAAGAAGTTCAATGCTTTTAAGGACCTATCATTGGAATTCGTGTCTGTGCCAATCAAGTCTGACTGCGGGACTGCTGAGAGCATTCTAAGCATACGAGAAAGAATTAGAGGGGATTTCATCGTTCATAGCTGTGACACCATCGTAGATCCTCAAGCTCTCCTGTACCTGGTCAATCATTATCGATTATACGACCCGATGTTGTCAATGATGCTGTCCGAAAATGCTGAGTTCTTTGGGCCTAAATCAGCACCAGGTCGTCATGAAAAAGAACGACCCATACGCGATGTGATTGCTGTTGAACCTTTAGACAAGTTAGAACTGACAGCTTGTGATAGTTACGTGGCTAACAAGGTGGTCTTTATCCATTCCGAACGAGAGCTCAGGCAGAGGTTGAAAATAAGAAATCGAGAGTTGGTCCTTCATTCATCACTCGAGGTTCACTCTCATTTTCTGGATGCCCACATATACATATGTAAGCGACAGACACTCGACTTCATGGCCCAGAATTCAGACAGAGCAGTCTTCAAAGGAGAGGTTATTCCCCTGTTAGTGTCCCAACAATATAATCAACTGAATGCCCGGGGTAGGCGGAAAGATATGGTTGATGACGATGTTGACGATATCGGATCATCATCAATGAAGTCTGATTACGAAGAGGAGCTAAAAGGTATGCTCGAAAATCTCGATCCTCGGAACGCGGTGCAGTCTTCCTACTTTCATAAGACCCTCCCTTCAGAACCAACAGATTGCCATGCCATCGTAGTTAGTGGCATAGTAGCCCATAGAGTTAACACAGTTGGAAGCTACCTATCCTCCAACAAGCATGCCAAATCTATCATGAGCGCTTTTGGAGCTAAGAATCTCACTTCTATAAAGGACTGCATGCTTGGTGAAAGCACCTCGGTGGGTGAAAAATGCGTGTTCAAAAGAGGATCGATAGGAAGTAATTGTAAGATTGGAGACAGAGTCAAGTTATTTGACTGTATCTTGATGGATCATGTAGAGATTGAATCAAATGCTACATTGACCGAATGCATTGTGGGCTCGAATAGCAAAATAGGGACTAAGTGTGATCTCAAATCCTGCATCATAGGATACCGTCAGATCGTGCCCCCGGGAAGAAAGAGCCAAAACGAAGTAATAATAGAGGATGACTATGCAATCGACCTAAGTGATCCTATAACAGTGGAAAACGATTGAAGAACTGTGGGAATAAACTGACCTAACAGGATTTACTTCAGAATTAGCCTGAGTGCTAATCAAACTAGTGAGGGAGCGTCTTCATTACTCAATTACAAAATATCAATTCACAACTTTTGCATCTGTTATAGTTTTACAATATTTCATTAATTATTTTAATTTACGTGATTTTAATTGTTTCTGTTCCCTATTGACGAGTAAATGTTCGCGCGGCCTCGTAAACAGAGGTTGACTTGCAAATCATTGGAACATTTTCCCTCTCTTTTATCATTCGTTGATAAATATACTCTGTAGTGAACATCACGGTCAATTATGTGATCATTAAACTTGCATTTACATCACGCTTCAACTGTTGCTCTCGCTCTGATTACTTGACACTCTTCTTGATCGGGGAGCTGAACCAGGTTGTGACTCGCCAGCTTGTGAGCCCGGCTGCGATAGTGTAGTGACATCCTTTCGATCTGTTATATGAGCAGCCTTAAGTTTCTCTTCTACCTCGTTCATCTTTTGGTAGGGCAAAGAGCTTGGCCTAGCTTGTCCGAATATGGCCTCATTCCTAGTCACCGAAGATAGATCGTCGGGATTTAGCGGTGTCTTTCGTTTAGATAGGATAAGCCTAGGCCTTCCCTCCGATACAGACGGAGGGACCGGTCTGTTATTAGAATTAGCATGATCAGAGAACTGGGGATAGGGCGAATTGCTAGAAGGATTATTATAATGTGGTTGGTATCGCTGATTGTTTGGCTCAGGATGCTGATATTGTTGGTGTGAAGGGGCTGGCGGGTTCTGATACGGGTCAGATCTGGGATGCGAATACGAATGCCTAGGTCCGTTGTTATAAGATGATGGAGCGGCGGGCGTCAGAGTTTTGACTGTGGGTCGAGCGCGCCAATTTGTTGGCTCTTCTGACTCTGGTTCGCCTCCACCAGAAGTGTACTGGCCCCTGTCGCCATATCCGCTGCGCGATTGACCAAAGCCGCCCTGACCAAAGCCCCCACGACCGAAGCCGCCGCCGCCAAAGTTCTCGCGGTCTCGGTCACGACCAAACCCTCCTGATCTCTCGCCGTACCTATCATTTGATCGCATTCCGCCAAAGCCGCCTCCCTGA
>Ga0209372_1000528_pt1 | contig 15445 bp, 8 predicted proteins | sample AgamicAtPe_FD_187170 | JGI IMG/M metagenome (GOLD analysis project Ga0209372, IMG submission 187170) | Agave microbial communities from Guanajuato, Mexico - At.P.e (SPAdes) (version 2) | ecosystem: Host-associated > Plants > Phyllosphere > Phylloplane/Leaf | place: Guanajuato, Mexico | collected... | reverse complement strand
CAGCGGCAGTGGGCCCAAGATCTCGCCACCCGCTCGTGGCTGGCGGCCGCGGCGGCGCAACTCGCGAGCGACGGGCCGGTTTGCTCGCATTTGCGCAGGCAGGATCATGCGGCGGACTATTCTTAGCCCATATCGTGCGTCGCCCACTCGCTTGCACGCCGAGCTGCTGGCCTCAGCCAAATTGGCCGCCCGATTGGTTTGGCGCGAGATGGGAGCGAAAATTTAGAGCCAACCGGCCGGCCCCAGAGTCCACATGCCGCCCACGCGCGCTGTGGGCGCCCCCGAGCGTCTCGGCGTGCGCGCGCTGTGCGGCCGGCCGGCCGGCTAGCCGAGCCTCAGCTCCAACTCGAACTCAAACGCAAACGCGAACGCAAACTCGAGCTCAAGCGCGCCAATTGGCCGCGAGACAGGCGAGACGCGGGCCGCCTCGGGGCGCCAGCTCGCCGGCTAAAAGCAAGCCGCCCGGCGAGAGGCGCCTAGGAGAGCTTAACACGTTGCCCGCCAAGCGGCTAGGTTGCCAGACGGCCAGCCAGTCTTGGGGCGTCAAATTGGACCGATCACTCACCTTTGGCCAGCTGGCGCGCTCTTGCCTCGGCTTGGACTTGAAAACTTCGTTGCTTGATTGCCGCCGCCGCCGCTGGAGGGACTGGCCGCTCGCTTGGGCGGCCCAGGCGAGCTTGGTTGTGGGCGGCCGCCGGAGGTCAAGGCTTGCTGGGCGCGTCTCTGTCCTCTCGGCGCGCTTCGCCACTAAGGCAGCTCGCTCGGCCGCGCTCACCTCGCCGCTCCTCTCCTCCTCGCTCCTCTCTAGCCGCTCCTAAGGCCAAGCAAACTCGCCACTCGCGCACTTGTCCTACTGCCACCTGCGAGCTTGATTGGTTGGCGGCGCCGAGAGGCTCCAACTTTGGCCGCCCGTTCGCACCAAGGGCAGGCTCCTCGCTAGTGTTCGACTTTATGAATGGACGAAAGGATGAATGAAGGGTTTGAGCGAGCGAGCGGGCGGACGCATGATCGAGCTGCGAGCGCAGTCCGCGTGTGCGCGCCCGTCTGTGTGCGCTCGCGGCCTCTCCTGTGCGAGCGCCAGCGCCAGAGGCTGCGCGCGCGGCTCCACTCGCCGGCCGGGGGGGAGGGAGGGGGCGGCGTTGGTTTCATTGATAAAAATGAAGCCCCGCGCTAACCTGGCCGAGGGACGGAATGGGATGGGCGAAAGGCGAAAGGCGAGCGAGCAAAGGCGCGCAATCTCACTCTGCCCGGCGCTCACCTGCGAACGGGCCCTCTCTCGCCCTGCTGCGGGGCTGCGAGCGCGACTCGGGCGGCCCCGGCCAAGGCCAAGGCAGGGGGGGGGGAGCGAGACGGAGGAGGAGGGCGGCCACTGGCTCGGCCGGCGGCGCCCACCAGATTGCGTGGGCCCTCAGCTCGCGCGCCGCCAGCCCCGGAGCGAGTGCTCCAGTTGGCCCCCGCTGGAAGCCTGTTGGCGCGTTCGGGGCCAACAGGCAAAGGCTTGGGCGCTCAGCGCTCACCTGTGCAAACTCCCCGCTCAAAGGCGCCGCCATCCTCGCCTGGCAGTGGAGGCCAACAGGCTCGCGCACTCAGTCAGGTGACTGGAGCGGGCGACGTTGCTTTGCTCATTTGTATGCGGCGCGAACAAGTGGGCCGGCGAGGAGCGGGGCGCGAGCAGCCCGCGGCCATTCGAGCGAGCGAGCGAGCTGGCAGAGGGGAGCGCCGCTGTGGTCAAGTCTATTCCGCAGAGCCGGGACTGGCGGCCGGGGAGGGCCGAGACCAAAGTGGAGCATAATGGCCACCAGCTAATGCGCGCCCATCTGCATGGCCCCAAATCAGGCCGCCCCACTCTGCGCGCTGTTCGCCTCGCGCTCTGGACGCCGGCGACCAGAACAAGGCCGTCTGGCGCCTTCGAGCTGGTGATGGAGCGACGCGAGCTAGCCTCCATCCTCGGCGGCGAGAGGAGCGCAAACGAAACTGAAACTCGAGACAAGCGATCCACTTGAAAGGTGGCGCCTAGCAGAGGGAGGCGAAAGAGGAGCCAAATTTGAGTTTGAGGGGCGCAAAGGAGTTGTTTGGTTTGGTTTGGTTTGCGTGATTTTGGTTGGTGGTTAGGTAGAGGGGGCGCGAATTGGGCCTCAACTCTTGGGCTGCAAGCGAGTGCGCTCATGTTTTTGTCGCCGCTTCCACGCTCGGCTGTGGGCTCGCGCTGAGAGGCGGATCGGTTGTACGAGCGGAGAGGGTTGGCGCGATTGCTCGAAAACGAGAGCGGCCGGGTCCACTTGAGTTCCGAGCGGAGGGAGCTCGTTTTTAACGCTGATTGGCCAGTCGGTTGGTGGTGGCGGCGGCGCGTCTGGCGAGAGATGGTTGCCGGCTGGCAAAAGGGCTAAATGCGAGCGAGCGAGCGAGAGGAGCAGGTGCAGCGGCGGCGGCGGCAGCCTTATGGCGCTCGCAGCGGCCGCAGACAGACAGAAGCCAGGCAAGGACGGGGGCCGCTTTGTCGCCAGCGCAGAGAGACACCCCCACCGCCCACCAGCGCGCCCGCGGCTTGCACGCGCACTCCGTTAGGCGGGCGCGCACCTAGCGACTGGCGACTAGCGCGCGCATCCAAGGCGCAGTCTGGGCGCACAGGCATGAGCAGCGGCCGGGTTACGTCAGCACAGGCGCGCGATGACGTCATTGGCCGGCCCAGCGCTCAACTGATTGACTCGCCTTAGTCGGTCCTCTTGCTGGCCGCCGCGCTCGCTTGTTAGCGATATCAGGGTGAAGACCCTGAATTTGGGAGTCACCTCGCAGCGTCTAGCGCGAGTTTTCAGAAGCTATGCGGATACCTCTTTAACTCGGCGGCGTTCTTCGGGATTGGGCGAGCTAGTCACGATGGGCTTGGCAGCCGAACAAGCGCTGCCAAGGCCGACTGAGGCAGCCGCTGGGGCTCCTCCTTCCTATCTCCTTCGCAGGTAAAAACCCCAATTGCTTCAGGATACAAGCCGGCCAAAGCTAGGAACGCTGCCTGAAAGTTTGAAAACTTTCGCTTGCCTCGTCTGTGCGACAGCAGCTCAACAGCTAGCTCAAACTGTCCGACCTTAACCTTGGCGCTCGAAACAATGCGCTCGGCCCCACTCACTGTGAGCCTCATCAACAAGCGGCGCCAGTGGATCCGAGGCAGACTTTTACTCTCGCACGAAACACACTCTCTAATCTCGTCTCTCGTGTCCCTTTACCGGCGAAGTCGGTGCTGATTTTCTTCAATCATCACCAGCTCCATGTTTGATACCTGAGTGCGCAATTTATTCGCCAGACTGCATGGTTGGCTGGCGAGCGGGGCACAAATTAGCATTGCGGATCTTATTATGGAAGTGGTGTTGGCTTTCGTTGCGCAAGATCCGTGCGTGAACAGAGCAATGGGCCCACTGGCGGCAGGCATAGCGCCGGGCGGCAAGGGGCCCCTCTCTGCGTGGGCTGGCTGCGCTTCCGTTTCGGGATGGAAATAAATGGAGGCGAATTAGGGGCCACGAGGGCCTTGCTCGCGCTCGGCAAGCTTGGCCGGCGCTGTCCACCTACACAAACACACACACACACGCTCACGCACGCACACACCTGGCGTGGTCGCTAATTTTATAAGCCAGAGAGCTGGCCAGGTGAGCGCGAACAGCTCTCGGCTTGTTGGAGATGTCTGTCGTTTGTTGTAGTTGTTGGCGTTTCGCCCCTAGAGACAGTTTGCGAGCGCATTAATCGTAATGTACGATTGACTCTTGAACCCCCCTAGGCCGGCAACAGAAGACTGTCCTCTCACTTGGCCGCGACCCCTACCGGTGCGAGCCTGCTCAATCTCTCCTCTAATCGCGCGCCAAAGTCGCTGTTAAAAATTCAAGCTGGACAGCAGGTCATTGACATTGAGCCATGGGGCTAAACCTGCATAAATGCATAAAGAGCAAGCTAGTCTACAGATGGAGCTGCCGTTCGCTTCGCAACTCAGTCTCCATGAGGGCGCTAGTTTGGATAACACTTTGAAGCAAGAGAAGTCTTGCCGCCAGAACGGTCAGTTCGCTGCTCCATCGGCATTAAAACTGTGGCCGCATATTGGCTTTGCTGTAAATTGCGCAAACCTGTTGTGAGCGCATCCCTTATGGCGACAACTTTTATGAACAAACCTCATCTAACCAGCATCATCCATCTTCCCACGAATATCAGTCACTCAGAAGCTTGACCAATGGATCTTGTTTGCGTGGCAAGATCCTAGCTCAAGCATCCGGGTTTGTTTAGATCATATTGAATTAGATCACTTTTACAATAGGCATTCTAATTGCAAGGTAAAATGTCTCATCAAAGGCCCACATGGCCGATTTTCAAGCATCTTCTGGTCATTGTATTGATGCAAACTTCAATCAATCAGCTCAGTAATCATGCAGTTGGCGTAAATGGAGCAAAACTTATCACTCAAGCACCTAGCGTCTCATCTAAAAGCAACACGGCAGATCTGAGCTTACTCATCAATGAAACGCTGGCTATCAATAACAAAACACTAACTCAAGAAGCTGACAAATCAACAATCAAGGATGAGTGGACCTTTGATATGGTCGAATATGATCTGATGGAGTTCCTGCAAGATTTAGGCGCCAGATACCAGCTAAACAATCGGAGCCTTATTGAGGAACACACTAGACGCGAGCAGTCGCAACTCGAGGCCAAGAGTTCAACAACAAACTCAAGTCTGACCACAACCATTAACTTGGATAGTAAACCTGTTGCAAGCCCCAGTGTTCATAACAACACAAGCAACAACATTGAGAGCTCCATCAAAGCAGATCCTCCACTCGCAACTCAGGCTCTCAGTGAGCCAACTTCCACAAACTTGCCCCATAAGCCGACCGAGGTACCAATATTGTCCACAAGTTTGGCTAGCGGAGACCATGAGATTGCTGAGAGCTCGTGGCAGTACGGAATTTTTGACAGATTTACGCGACCCAAATCAACGACAACCTCAACAACACCCGAACCAAAGTTGCTCTTGGATGAAAATGGGAGAGTTGATATGAGAAATTTCAACACTAAAGAATGCGGATTACGCGCCTACGAGGAGGAGGTTCAATATTATCCGCAACAAATGGAGGTGGAGGCGATCAAGGAGCTCAACCAAAGACGCCAAAGGTTACCATTGAGCCCAAGCGAGCAGAAGAGGTTTCAATCCGAATTTGGCGACAAGGATTTAGAGGAGCAGAGTGAGAAGAAGTTTATGGAGTGGGCCAATACGGACGATGATGGTTTCAAGCAACCAACTAACCATGCCGATTCGCCATCTTCATCGGCCACCGACTTCGGTTCAGAAAATGAGCCGCCATCTAGTGATAGTGTTTCAAATAGCGAGTTTAATTTATCATCCAGACGCTACTGGTTACAGCAACAGCTTGGCAACACCCTTCAATTGCTTGGTTTCAATGTGTCTAGCCAATCGACTGCTGATTTTCTAAACCAAACCTATGCAACTAACGTGAATTCGCGCGAAAATATGATGAAGAAGTACAACAAACTCGGGAAGGCAACCAACTTTACACCAACGGAAAAGGATCGCAACCAAGAGTTGGCCTCCCGACAGGACGAGCTCAAGCTAGAGGCTCGCGTGATAGGCGGAAGTGATGCGAGACTGTAAGTAGAGCTCATAATTGCATTTTGGGAACCATAAACTGATTAGCTCGCATCATATCGTTGGATTACTAACCTCGTCGTTGCATTACAAAACTCTCGCCAGCGGCGACTCGCCATGGTCGGTATCCCTTCAGGCACTTGTGTCTCGACCTGGCACAGGTGGCATTGAGTATCGTCACTACTGTGGGGGCACCATCATTTCGGAATATTACGTGCTCACTGCAGCCCACTGTCTCGATTTTATGGTTGGCCGAGAGTCGCGTCTCTTTGTGGTTGTTGGCGATCTAAATTGGAGAATGAGCGCCGCTTCAGTGTATGGAAGACGATTTGGAATTGAGAAACTGATCATCCATAGTGGCTACAAGAGCACCGCTTTCGGTCATGATATTGGTCTGATCAGGACTAAGGAGAGTATGAAACCGTTCAAGGTTAAGGGGAGATATATTGTAAATAGTGTTTGCCTACCGGAAAAGGGAGTCGAGCATACGGGTGAAGCTGAACTTGTAGGCTGGGGCTTGTTCTCGAATCGTAACGAAATGGCTGATTCACTTCAGATTGCAGATGTTCCGATTTTGCCAAGACCCTTATGCGTTGACCTATACAGGCGCAGAACTGGCCTAATCCAATGGCTTATCGGTATTGAGCTAATAACAGATAAACAAGTTTGCGCTGGAACATTTGGGCGGGGAATTTGTCAAGGTGACTCTGGAAGTGCTCTCGTTTTCAATGAAAAGATATCAAAAGGCTCTCAATTAACGAGCAAATCTCTCAGAGCTGGCGCCAGGCGAGAAGACCAAACAAGGGCGACCATAATCGGTGTGGTGGCCTTTGGTGGAATCAGGAGGTGTTCCTATCAGAGCTTGCCAGGTGTCTATATGCAAACATCAAAGTACATGGACTGGATTCTACCGAGAATTCAGAATTAGAGAGGATTAAACCTGATTGATTGAGATCCAAAAACAAGTTCTCGTCTCATTGGTTTCTAGAGCCCGATAATTGATTGGGTAAGAGCCGAAATTGAAAGATATGGAAAAATGAGGCCCATAGCTCGAGAGACCTTGTATCTGCTCTTGGTTTCTCGGACCGGGTATTGTCCATGTGAGCGCCTTCAAAGTTCGCGCCAACGTGTGGTTCTAGGACACTTTATCAGGTGTTGATTTGTTTTGGTTTCAGACCCAACTTCCCGAGAGAGAAGCGACTATGAAATAGATATTCATGATGGTAGAAAAGTGTCGGTGTGATGGATCTTAATCAGAGGATGGTCGATATTTATAAGCAACGCACTGCTGCCAGCAACATCAAGATGTCTAAGCGGCCCAGAATGAATTCCAAGGACAGCAATTCTCCTTCAGTTGTTACCAAGAGCGCTCAAGGCGATGAGCGTCGAAAGTTCGAAGATGTCATGGAATCTATGGATTATTTACCTCTAGCAACCTTCGAGGAACTACATGGTTGTGAGGCAGCACGGGATCAGATTCTGAGGATTGTCGAAAGGTTCCAACGATTCTTGAAGAGCAAGGCGAAAAAATCCGGATGGCCTGTATTAATTTGCGGCTCCCGTGGTCTCGGAAAGACATCCATAGTGGAGGCAGCTGCGAACGCTTCAGATTTAGAAATGGTTCTCGTACCAATGAAAACTTTAGTTGAGCAGACAAGGAACGAATTCAAAACAAGCCTAAATCTATTTCTCAAATATTCTATATCCCGCCAACCTGCCATAGTTCTAATAGATGATCTCGAGCAGCTCAATGATAAAGAGGATTATCGACACTTACTCAGAGGATTCGTTAAGCAACTCCTCGATGCTAGCAATCAGCTTCTAGTATTCTGTACAACCTCATCTGTCTTAGATAGTGTATCTGAAATAGACTTCCTATTCACCATTCATCTGAAACGACCCAATGTTGATGCTCGATTCAAAATTTTACAATCTATTTGTGAAAACAACCAGAATCTATTCAGACTTCCAACGAAAGCCCTTCAGGGGTTGGCAGTAGAAACTCCATCATTTACCGCCTTAGATCTGAAGAAAATGCTAGATATTGCTGAAACAGAATCTGGTGGAACACCGACCATAGAGCATTGTAACAAGGCTGTCGACGTCATAAAGCTATCCTTCAGAAGAGGAACTCATCTCATTGGTGAAAAACCCAAAGTAACTTGGGATGATATCGGTGGACTTTTCGAAGTCAGGCTTGCCTTCTCTGATATACTCAAACAAATAAAAAAAGGCGACATAAACTGTAAATTTGCGGGAATTGCCCTCTATGGCCCACCAGGGTGTGGTAAAACGATGGTCGCCCAGGCGATGGCCAATGAAGCTGGATTAAATTTCATATCGATAAAGCCCGCTGAGTTGGTCAACAAGTTCCTCGGTGAAACAGAACGTAATATACGGAGAGTTTTCAGCGAGGCTCAAGAACATGAGCCATGTATGATCTACTTTGACGAGTTCGATGGGCTATGTGGAACGAGGGGCCATAAAGACACAGTGACAAGCGCTATCCAGACGCTGCTTAGTGAGATGGATGGCTTTGTAAGCCGCGGTAAAAGTATTATCCTTGCAGCCACCAACCGTCTGGAGGATATAGACCCAGCGATGAAACGTCCCGGAAGGCTTTCAAAGCACATTTATGTTGGGCCTCCAGATGAGGCAGCTCGCAAGGCTATACTTCAAGTCATATTTCGTAAATCCTCACTAAAGTTGCACAAAGAATTGGAACTAGATTTCCTGACCGAGAAGACCGAGAACTTTACCGGTGCAGAGCTTGAGTTTTTAGTGTCTGAAGCAGAATCTAGAGCCATGAGCGAGCTGGATGCAAATAGAGTTAACGACTTGCGAGCGGATGGAGACGAGCTGACACTGGGTCTCGATCATTTCCAATACGCAATGAGCAAAGTTTTATCCTCGAACAAGGAACTGGCAAAGAAGTCCAACAATTGCCTAAGGAGAATAAAGAGTGAGGCGCTCTAGGAGCTCTAGTGCTAGGAGGTCATATTCGACTTACGATCTTACCGCTAGAGGACACGATTGTGATTATATTAGGATTTAATATATTACATATGGCAACTGTTATTGATAAAGCACGTTTTCCTTCCTATACTCATTCACTTGTCAGACTTCATTCTGAGCTCACTCATTGATTGCTCTCGATTTGAATTGCTGCCAGAAATACTGGAGAGAGGAAAGGTCCAGCGAGTATTGTCAGGTGAAATATTGGCTCTACTTGGGTTCAAGATTGATGGTCTATCATTGGATGGCACAGAACGAGCACTCTTTATGAACCGTCGCATTTCCTCGCCGATCCCTTTGTGGAAAGACCAATCTTCCGAGTTGGTCGCCGAGGACACAGATTGCTCACGACTTGGCTGGTTGCTTGTTGAACTTGTTGAGGAGGAGGAAGGAGAGGATGAAGATGATGATGATGACGATGATGATGATGGAAAGAGCGAGCTAAGACTCGCTAAAAGTGAACGCGAGATTGAGTTGCCGGCAGGACGTGTTCGTGTCGAGTCTGGCTGATCATAAAGGAGGTTTGGCTTGCGGTGGAACATTAAGATCGAGCTCGACGATGTAGACTCCTCATCTGGTTGGTCGTTATCGGATTTTTTACGCATCGGTAGATTCGAGTTTGTGCAACCAAACCACCATTCGGCCGTCTGGCGAGGGAAAGTTGGCCTTGCGGAGGAGTCTACTTCAAATTCACGGTCATCGAATCTGTAATAGAGATCATCCTTGAAGAAATACGTCATTCCATTCTCCCACTTGAAGGCTGCATCAATGCCTGTTGACGGCAACCCGCTCCAATTCTTGATAGACTTTGGGTATTGGCTACTAACTGGAGGCTCCTGTTTGCTATCAAAGCGCCAGTATTTATCTTTCTTAAAGAAATAGGTTTTCCCGTTTCCGCTCCAAACGAATGCAGCGTCCACATTGTTTGGAATACCTGCAAAACCGGCACTGATGAGCTTCGGGTAGCCTGGTTCGCGACGTTTGTTGAAGAAGCGCCAATATTTGTCGCCCTTGAAGAAGAAAGTTTTCCCGTCGCTCCAAGTGAGCGCAGCATCCAAATTTCCAGGTAACCCATCCCAATCGCGCGAAATCTTTGCCGGAAACCCGCTCGCCAAGCCCTCGTTCTTTATCTGCCAATAGTGCTGGCCGCGAAACACGTACGTGTTCCCGTCCTCAGTTCTTGTTATAGCGTCCACGGAGGAATCCTGGCATAGATCGACAGGCTTAGAGCCGCCAGAGCCGCCGAAACCAAAGAAGCCACCCCCCGATTCGTTATCTTCATCGCCGCCCACTGTCGGCTTTCGTCTCCGACCATCAGGTTCCGGATTTTCTGTGGTGGTTGTAGTAGTTGTTGTGCTGCTGGTTGTTGAGGTGGTTGAGGTTGAGCCCCAATCGTCGCCCTTCTCGCCGTACAAAGCTTGGATTCCCAAGATATCGTCGGCGTGGAGCTTGAAATTTGGCTTATACTTTTGATAAAATGGTGCCATGAGAGCCTCACGTACGCTGCTATGGCCTAGACCTAGTGAGTGGCCGAGCTCGTGCGCTGCTACCTGGAAGATGTTGGTGCCTGCGTAAGAGTCCACAGTCCAGTATTCTTGGTCATCAAAATGTGCATCGCCGCCATACTGCGGAAAGTAGGCATGAGCTAGCGTATTACCCGGACCATCGAATGGGTCACCATCGCCATGTTCGCCGCTTGCAAATCTGATATCAATGTGAACCCGCCCCTCTTTTTTAACTACAAAGTCAATGGGCGCTACTTGTGACCAAATCTTGAAAGCCTTCTCAATCTGTCCGTCGACTTCGTACTTTTTGTACAAGAATCTTGTCGGATATTGTGAGATTCTATACGTTAACTCCTGGCGGCGCCACTTGCTACCCTGCAGAGCGTAACGCTTCCTTCTCCTTCGCTTGCCATTCTCGCCTTTACCTGAACGATCCTTGTTACCACATCTCGGCATCTGCATGTACTTCACTGTCAAACTATCAACTGAACCAGTTTCAGGAATCCCAGCAAACCTTTGGAAGCTCATTACAGCCTCTTGGAACGAATCTTCGGAGATTAAATTTGCATTACTCGCTGTGGCATTCATGTAACCATACCGTTGCAAGTAACCGAACGCATCTACTTCCTGCAACTTGGCACTGATCAGCTCACCTGATGCACGCTTTAGCCTGAGGGAGCTTGTCCTGTTTTTTGAGCTCAGTCCAGCTTCCAATGAGGATTCGTTTGGTCTCACGTTGATTACTAGGCAGTAATGTTTGCTTATTAGGGACAGGATGACGAGACATGCAATTATGTTCAAATTTGATAATAAATTAATATATTTAGCCCCCGTAAAAGGGGTCCAATTTGAGCCCCTTTTCTTATCATTGATTTTGGGTAAGCTGAATAACTCTTCCACTGCCAATACACTCTCTCGAGTATCACAATCTCGTTCGCTCGATCCCTTGCTCTCAGGAGCTACTTTTCTCTTGCTCCTGTGTCTCTTGTTGTCCGTCAATAGCTCAGGTCGTTGATAGTGGGCAGCATTTGTAGTGCATGACACCTCCAGGAATGGCACCTCGGCTTCGGCTGACAGTTTTGCTCTTAGGATCATTGGATCGAGATGGCAGCTTTTCGAGGTGCCGACAATATGGTTTAAACTCTGGCCCGACAATTTTAGATGCTGACACAGATTAGGTTCAGTAGCTACTTAGTTACTGTTTGGTGAGAATATTCACGCAAACTGTACGAACAGTGCTGAAAAAGCGGCCGCTTCCGCTCCTTTTATCATTCAAATTCACTAGGAGCTCGTGAGCATTAGTTCCACTCGGTTTCGGAAGTATCCAATTGGGTTCGAGTGACGGTGGCAAAGCTACCAAAGTGAACCACCAACCAAGTGTTGATAGTTGAAATCTGAAATTTTGAGGCGCGAAAGGTGCTCGTGTCTCGGAGGGGGCGAGAGATTCAAGGAATCAAGCTCGCCAGGGGTTGTTAGTGAGACAGCTACAGTGATGGCGATGGCGCCGCCGCCACACGTTTGAGTTAATCTACTATGATCTTGCTAGATTTGAGCGAAAAAATTTGCATATTTTCTTCCATTGTTTTTCCCGAGATTTTCTGCAACAAACCCCAGGTACAAAAGTGTCTTATTTATCTCGCTGCCTTCGGAGGTTTAATTTCTCTTCAACGTATATTAGATTAGACACTCTTGTGGTTATTTTTGTTGTTACCTTCGTTGCAGCTTGATGATCAATTCAAAGTTTTGTATGGATTTTATTTTGACTTAATTGAGTTAATCAAGCCAACTCTACCTGTTTTTCTCCTCCTCTCTTTAAACTAACGGGACTAAGGTCTTGCCTCAAAACTTCATTGGTTGTCGCTCCTAGTTGAACGAGTATCCTCAGTTTGACGCCTTGAATCCTGATGGGCCAGCGGGTGATGTTCCCAATAACAGTTAGTGCTCGCGCTAACGGGGCAATGAATGAACCTGAATCCTTGCTAGAATCATGCTCCCGCCAATGTTGAGATCCTCCTCCTCGTCCTTCTTCCTCGTCATTGAGCGAGCGCAATAGGACACTTAAACCGGTGCATTAAGCTGGAACTTGAACTTGACCTCTTGGCGCATCCGGCTAACACCAATCACAAGACAAGCCGCTGCAACCTGTTGTTATTTCTTGGAATAATCTGGCGAACTTAATGCACTTTGCTAGCCACCTAGCTAGTTCGCTTGATCCAGCCTGAAATGTTCATAACTGGTTCAATGTCAGTGGAACTCGATTAGTTGGACACAAGCGCATGCGTCGTGTTTCAACTCTCGAGAAATCTTATCTCTATCCCTCTTTCTCACTCGCCAACACCGCCTAATCTCGTTACCCTTCCGTATTAGCGCAAACTTGTACCCGAAGGGTTGTGCAAGTTGCGTCATAAGAATTTAACATTCTTTGCATCCTCCGAATAAAAAGCCACTCGCTTCCTTGAACGCAAGCTCGCAATTTGAATAAGCTTGCCCTCCCTTGCATCCGGTTCCCTACCAACCTCAACCTGTGTGCTTACGCTACTCTCATTTAATGCTTTGGGACAATTTTAGCCTCCACCAAGGGACACGCAATCCATGCTCTCACTATGCTTCACCATAAGAGCCTTTCTTGGGGGCCAGCTTTCGTTAGAGTTTAACAAGGCTCCCTTCCCTCAACGATTCTTAACCAATCGATTTCAAGTTCAAAGTTAATTTCCATCCATGATCGAAGGTAGAGAGCGGGTTGTTTCAGCTCGATCTGTGGCTCCACATAACAACTCCCCAGGTGATAATTAGTCAACTTATTGTGCGCTCTGGGCGGATGCGCTCACCTGTAGTTAGCGTCGGCGGCCCTCGACGCTGGATGCTAGCGCGCCAACTAAGGAGCTACCGCTTGACTGGATCATTCAAGCGTCTATCATCTCTCTCCACCCAAATGTAAGAGCTGTTTGGGCTTTTGTTTATCAGAATGCTTGACTGCAGCTAAGCCATGTAAGGTTCACCGATTAACACAGTAAACACGATTTTAATCTCGATACTTTGGCACAACAAGTAGCCGGTAACTGAATAAGAGTAATTGATTTGTAACAAATACAGATAAACTCATTCGAATTAGCAACGATCCACATTTGTCACTAATTAACAACAAAATTTAATTTGTTTGATACCATAATCAGTGGAGGTGTTCCAGCTTTTGAGATTGATTTCGACTTAAAAAGTGCAAAAATTTGTCTGCAGACAATTTGGAAGTGGCTCTATGCTGTTGTCATTTCCAACAAGATTGGATCAGGTTGAATGAACCGAAAAGGTATCTCGTTCCTCTTTAAGCTGCCCGATATTGCTTGCGTTGGTTAATGAGCGGTCTCTGAGATAACCGTTCTAATCGGAACCATACAACAGGTGAACTGGATACAACTCGACCCTTCTCATTGCAAGTTCCGTTCCATTGTCTAAATAATCATTAACCTGCTTGCGCTTCCCGATCAGCCTCAATATATCTAAATATAAGCATTCGCAATTGCGTGAGCACCTCCAGCAACACCAACGATAGCATCCAAGTTGAAGAACAAGTTCTCACCTTGTCCAACGAGTTCCTCGAGACAAGAGCCATGTAGATGTATCACTGAATTCAGCTTAAATCACTGAGCGAGCTCATTGAACTTGGCTCAGCATCGAAAATAAACCTCTAGCCAAAGACAACTTTTATGATCTTTCTCTTTTTCCCGCTTTGTGAGGAAAACTGGCACAAATTTGGCTAGAACGAAAAAGGACTAGATGGCATAATAGATATCCTCGGTCGGCTACACTCTACTAGTTTAACATTACAATTTCCATTGCCAGTATCGTCATCATTTGTTCTTATCCAATAGGCCAACCTGAAGCAACAACTCTTGCACAAACAGACTCCGGTCGGCTCTAAGAATTTCTTTTTGTTGTTGTTCTGCCTCAGTTAGGATTGGTTTCATACACCTTGACAGTAGGTAGTGTGGCGAGTTGTTTTGGCCTTCAGCAGTTGCTTGGTTCGGTTGGACACCCAATCGGGGTCCACCCATAAGGGCATTGGCAGTGCCTGCACCGCCAGGAACCATTCCCGAGCCTAGTGAGCCTTGATCCATCATAACAAACGGTTGACTGCTACAGTAATGGGTATTTGTGTTAGAATAAGCACTACTCGATGATCCTGGGCCTGGAACTGTGGTTGAGGTTGAGGTTGATGAAGAACCGAGTTGATTGTTCATTGACTGAAAAGTGCGTCTCATTATCCTAACCTCACGATCATTGGAGACGCAAGAGGCGAAGGTTGGCGAAGATTGTAGTTGCATTTGCAGCTGATGTAACTGCGAGGCAGGCGATTGATTCGAAGAGCCTCCTGCTCTTCGTACCCCTGAAAGTTGGGCTAAAATTTCGACTAGAGGATCAGTTGATTCGCGAGTAGATGGAGATGAACCTGTTGGTCCACCGACAGCACTATAATGGGCCTGTGAACGCCTTCCTCGCGGTCCACTAGCTCTTGCATGACACCGGCCTCCGCGACCTCTGATTGCAACTTGTTCTATTTGATCCCTGGTGGCTCGATGCTCAACAGTGAGGTGTGTGGCAAAATCGTATGTTAGTTGGTTGGTTTCGACTCCACAAATAGGACATACGACACCAGCCGATGATTCATCATTGTCTAAATTGTTGTGCTCATTTGTAACATGTTCAGATAAGGTCAACTCGGTGAAACCCAAACTTCCACATAAGGGACATGTTAATGATTGGGGTTGCTCGGACGAGACAGATTCACCTGCATAGAACAGGTCATAATCGTTCCTGGCTATGATACATTGCATTGGATGATTGACAGTGTGCCTTGACGATGTTATGCCGGCCTCATGGCAAGTTGAGCAGAGGTCATAATCATAACAGATTAGACATTTATATCTGAGACCGATGAAATTGCTTTTTCTGCACGAATCACAAGATACCCCTTCATGAGTTGATGTCATGTTTCTATCCTTGAATTGTCTGATAATTGTGGACGTTCAGTCGACAGTGAACTGTTTAGTTAGTTAGCGAGCCTACTAAAATTTAACCCCGTTGATATGATTCCATCTCGGTAGGTTTCTTAATTTTCAATATTTATCTGCAAGGGTTCCGACGAATGTTGTGAGCGTACACGCGAGCGAGCTCTGGGATTGATATTGGTTTTATTTTTTTTAGTGTTTATTTGTTTTTATTTTTTGTCATGAGTACACACTATCCTTGAAGATGGATGGAATGTGGACTTTTCCAATGCTTTTAGTGGTTA
>Ga0209372_1000523_pt1 | contig 15712 bp, 9 predicted proteins | sample AgamicAtPe_FD_187170 | JGI IMG/M metagenome (GOLD analysis project Ga0209372, IMG submission 187170) | Agave microbial communities from Guanajuato, Mexico - At.P.e (SPAdes) (version 2) | ecosystem: Host-associated > Plants > Phyllosphere > Phylloplane/Leaf | place: Guanajuato, Mexico | collected... | reverse complement strand
TTTAATTTATTTTAATCGTGAGTACGTGTAAAAGTCCATGAGATTCAAAAACCAGGATGAATAGAAATTAGTCCGCAATGGTCGGGAAACATGATTGGGTGTGTCGAGCGATCCCGAAGTGGGCGTGATTGTCCAGACCGAGGGTTGTTCATGTGTAACATCGATCGCTCGTCTAGCCGCAAGACTCTAGCTAGTTTTTCTGTCGGAAAGTGGAAACATAGTTTATTTCGATTTGCGGAACATTCTGTGTAGGAGAAAGATTATGAGTTAGGAATCCGCCAGCGGTTTCGCAAAGGTCCATCCGCCATCGATAGCCTCAAAGTATCTACTCTTCCACTTGACTCCCTTCTCCATGCGATCCTTGAGCAGGTCTCTCTGCCTTTGCTCGATAAACGACTTTGCAGCTGTGGCACCGTTGACATCGCGTAGCTTGAGAGCTCGAGTAACCTCTTTCCAAACATTTCGCGATTCGAAAGACTCCTGCGAGCTAATGGATCTGACGTGTTTCTTTATCACTGGTAAACAGGTGGTATCGACGAAGACTTGCTTCCCACCAGAGTCTGGCGGGCGCGAGTAATATATGCAGCCGTTCCATTCGCCATCAATGGTCATGAACGACTCTCTATTTGGCCTAAGAATTTCACCCATAACGCGGTGCCGTTTACCGCCATAGAAGGGTTTTGTAACGAATTCAATGCTGGCAGAGTACCCTGTCTGCTCGCAACTTATGGTGACGGATCCACCGAGTTCGACCCAGGGAACAGTGAGAATGCTCCTACCATAAGCGCTAGGAAAGGTGCAAACATAAGTTTCGTTGTGCTTCGATAAATTTATCACTCCCTGGCCCACATTATGCACTCCTACAGAGAGCCCGAGGTACTTGGATTTCGTATATATATGAGCACAACAGGATATGCCTTTATGTGAGTTTTGTGCGTAGAATGCTGAGACGGGTGGATGATGGGATACCTGTTCAGCAACAAACAATAAACTATTTCCTGGAAGTTGCCTAGAGAACTTCTCCATATCACTGGCGGAGGTTGTGGATTCGACTGAGTTCGTGCGTTCTTGTAGCTGTGACTTTGTAAAATCATCTCGCTCTGATTCGGACTGTGAGAAGGTTTGCGAGTCGTTGAGGTTCCAATGACATAGAAAAATCTCACCCAATATAGGGTTATATGGCTTCTTGGCCACGGAGGACTTGCGGCCAGCATGAAAGGCGGACAGGTACCATTTAACCAGCTGAACCATACGCTCTTCGGGCGTCTCATAATCCGGTATTGAGGAGAATAGGTCCGGATGGGCAAAGAAATCGGCGTACATTTCCAACAAAGATCTTCGCTCTAATATAAATGTTGGCAGTACGACCTTCGTCAGATCCATCCCGATTCTTATTTGTGATATCAGGTGCTTTATCACACTACCCTGATTCTCCAAACTGCCTAGATCCTCTTCTTCCTCCTCGTATAGGGCATCCCAATCAATGCTTCCATCTCCCAGCATCCCGCCAGCTGTTCCAATAATATTGCCCTCGCTATGGAAGTTGGCTTCCCCTTGCTCCTCAGGGAAACCGTTCGAACTATTATTATCTCGATGTTGCTTGCCGTTCGATTGCGATAGATTCTTTTCAATCAAATTCGTTGCCTTGCTTGGTTGATGCTCATCAGCGTCGAAAAAAGCATCATCATCGTCATCATCATCATTACCAGTGTCGCGGGGAGGGCCCAAAGATTTTCTGCAATCCGAGGTTGAAGTTGTTGAACTTGAGTGAGCTTGCGATTGAGATGAGACGTCTATGGCTGGCGGCGTGGATGGCGGACTAGTTTTTATCGAAACCTTGGCTATCTGCAACAACACTATTGCGTGTTTGATGGATCCTAGCAAGGATTCAAGCTTATTTTTAGTTAGTAGGAGCCCGTCCCTCTCGCTATCACTGTTTGCGAAACGTAATTTAGTGTCAAGTAACTCTGCCCGCTCGATGAGCATTTGCAAATAAGCGTCTAATTCTGCCAATCTCTTATCGAACGAAACGGTCATTCTTCACGAGAGAGGGTACTATTGGATTTCTAAAAATCGATAACTCGACTGTTCGAAATTTTACTCTCGCACTTCGCTAGACCTGACTCTTCGCCCTACTATCTCTACTTGAACTTAGAGATCATGAGACTAAAACGACCGGAACATTTCCCCCTCCCCTTGGCTGAGGAGCGTGTATGGCTTCAAACCCCAACTAGAGATGATAAAGCTAGAAAACGTCTACAAAATTAGTCCTTGGTGACAAAAATAAATACCCATCTTATCCTCACCAACGTAAAAGTCTGCGGAACTCAAAACCAAAAATAAATACTGGTTGGATTTAACGCGGCTGCTATCCTGCTTTTGTGATAACAATTCACGCAATTCTTGAAACGTGTCGCGTTGAAAAACAAGCGTCAAAAACTGCTGTCTCGCGACAAAAATCGAGAGCCGTGTTTCATGCCGGCTTATGCCTATGAATCTTACAAGGCAAAATGAACTCTACATCTAAATAGAGATTTGAAGTCCCACTTGTATGGTCAGTCGTAATTTAAGCCACAAAAATCGTTAGACGGGAACCCAAACCGAAGCTGCTCCATTGAATTTCGGTTGTGGCCACCCATCTCTGGTCAGTGTCCACTCTCTTGAGGTGTCTATCCTGGTTCCAGGCGAATATTAATGGAAAATGTCGCGAACAGTGAGGGCCGAAACTCGAAGTCGACACAAGGATGACATAGTGCGTGCCATGCACTCCATCGGAAAGGTTCGCAAATGGTGAGTAAGGCAAGACTGTTTTGACAGGAGACGCATCTTGCAATCGCTAACACACTGATGTAATTGTCTCTAATAGGGAGAAAAAATGGGTTACCATAGGTGATACATCAATGCAAATTTTCAAATGGGTACCGGCAAAAGTTGAGGAACTAACGCAATCTGAGGAACTGAGAGAAAATCATTTGATATCAGAGGATCAGACAGACGCAACGCGAGAATCTACAACAGATATCCCGTCGGACTTGATCAAGACGCAGAATGGCACAAGCAAAAGTGCCACGCCTGATCTAGCGAATGCCAAGAATGCAGATACAGGCACAAACCCCTTCGACATCAAAGACAAACCCATATCTGTGGTATCCAGTAGGATGAACAAAGAGAACTTGAGAGATGTTGACTTTTATTCCAACTCAACATCTTCTCTGAACTCAGACTATGAATCTCAGCCGTTGGCAGCACCTGACGAACCGTCAAAGATAGTCACCTTGACTAAGGATGAAATTGTCAAGTCGATAGCGAGCAAGCAGGAGAGTTTTGTCCTCGAGGAGTTGGCTAAAGTTAAGCGAGAAGAGGAGGAGGAGGAAGAGTTAGGGAAGAAAATCGATAAGGGGGTTGAAGATGAGAATGACCTAGAGATGGAAAAGAGCAAGGGGTCAGAGAAGCGTGGATTGGAGCACCATGACGATGGTCCAATGGTTAAACAGATGCGAATTGATTCCCAGCAGGATGACACTGAGGCCACAATATCCAGCTCTGTCGAAGAAAATTCAGCTTCCTAGACAACTAATGATTAAGTAGCCCCGGGAGGCACCTACTTCCGAGGTCCCGACAAGTCCAAAACCTTCACCTCTCTCTATTCATGAGTCCTTCCAATACCAAATTAGCCACTAGTCTGGAGCGTATTATGAATGTGCGAAAACGATTGTATATATCAAGTTTGTTGGGAAGGAAAATAAAGCAGCATTTCTCTGTTCCTTGGAGCTTTAACTGGTCGAATACGAGCTGAAAGTCTATATTCTCTAAGATGTAGACGGGCGTCTTGCATCTCAGATCTCTTTGAGATGCGTAACTTTCAGAATAAGAACCAAAACAAACACTGACCGTTGCCATGACAATCGGGATTCCCCTGAACAAACAACGTAGTCTCGTGACCAAAAAACATAAGTAAATGCTAGCCTACGGTGCCATTTGAAGCCAACGTTATGAAGGCTCAACGAACCAAAGGTTTCGAACAGGTTAGGTCATGGTTCGATTGGGTTGAAAGACTCAGCTCGAGCTTATGTACGAATGGGCTTCACAATGCCTCTTGCTCAAATCTACAACTGGCCTACTCTGATATAATTCGACTTCAATGAGCTACCTTTCATTCTCACAATACGCAGAGTTGGGCTTGAGACACCGCGCCATTGAATCGGCTTCCTGCAGGCACTGGTTATATTGATGCCACTTGATGAATGGGTATCCTGCTTGGAATATAGTATTTAGTCACTCATTTATGGGCCCTACTGGTGATAATTTAGCGAAATGCTTGTAGCAACCACTATATAAGTCGACTTTATCATACCTCCTCTTAGATTAAGAGTCATGAATACCTTACAGAGCAACAAATTTGAGGTCGTCGCAGGAGTTTCTCCGCCGTGTCTCGCTAAAATTGTCTTGATGTAATATTGAACCACTGGACAAGCCCGTCAGGCATTTAGATATCTTAAGACCGATCACAGAGACAAGTCTGTGTGGCTAAATGTGTGATTGAACCTCTGACTAATTTGGTCGGCATTTAGAGTCCGTCATTATGCAACATCACAATCAGAAAAACAGGATTCACCTGTTAAACCATCATTAAGAAAGACAGCTTATTCTATCGAACACAAGCTCGCTATTCAATTAGGCAATATCACGCAGACAAATAAATGTCAGCTTAAAAAGTCGGTTCTCTCTCGGGTTAATGAAGAGGATCACTAAATTAGAGGAACTGAGTTGCTATTTTATAGTCTATTATGCTTTACAGTTTAGATCTCTTAGTTGAAATCTCATCGAAGGATTGTCCAAGTCATTCTATTATTGTTGAAACTTTGTGAGCGCACTCATGTTCGATGGAATCATCTCTACTTAAATATTAGATAGGACTAACTGGCGGCTGTTAAATGGACGACTACAAGTATCTCTTCAAGATAGTTCTTGTGGGAAATGCCGGTAAGTTTTGATTCACTCTTTTTACCGAGACTCCTGTCATTGGTAGTGTCTTATTAAGTGCCAAGTTGATTCGGTGCAGCGTTTGAAGGTACTTTAAACTCCATCTCGCGATTTCAGTCGGATAGGCCGCTTCGGTTTAGTCTTAGATAGCAGCTCTCTAACAATGCCCATGCACAAACAAACTAGGAGTTGGCAAGACCTGCCTGGTCCGCCAGTTTACACAAGGTAACATTCCAAGCGGTCATCAGGGATCAACCATCGGTGTTGACTTTATGATAAAGACTGTAGTCGCAAACGACATGAAGATAAAGCTCCAGTTATGGGATACTGCCGGCCAAGAGAGATTCAGATCCATAACGCAAAGCTACTACCGGTCAGCACATTGCCTGATTTTGGTCTACGATATATCATCGCAACCTTCGTTTGATGCACTAAACAATTGGATCCGGGACGTAGATGCAGTATTAGATCGAGACTCGCAACATGGTAATGAAGTTTTGCGAGTTTTGGTCGGTAACAAGAGTGACAAAGAGCGCGAAATTCCGTATTCAATAGGTGAAAAGTTTGCAGATGTCAATAAGTTTGACTTTTTCATAGAGACCTCTGCTTTAAACAATGAGTCAGTTGATAAACTTTTCTATGATATAGCCGAAATATTGGCGCTTAAGAGAAGAAACGAACCAGCCTTAAGTGCGGCTCAAACAATCACTAGCCAACCTATAGGTTCATCCTCAAACAGTCTTGGATTTGTTGATCAACTGAATGCTTTAAATCTATCAACGAGAGCTAGATCTTGTCTTCAATGCTAATAGCCAAAAACCAAGTCCCAAGTTGGCAAACATTGACTGAATCTCAAAGAATAAAGACCCTAGTTAGTTCCCGTGTCGCGTTACCTTAGACACTGTTGAAGCACGATCTCTCAAGCTTATTTGAGTCAAGGTTAGAGATCGCCCAAGTCTCTGTCGATTGTGTGATCGATCAGCTCGAATACTGAAATCTCTTACCACCCGAACGCACCAGCTAGTCTGCAATCAAGATCTAGAGCTCGGGTGCCTCGAATAGAGGCTACACCAGGATGGCCGAAGACCATCCTGGTGTAGCCTCACAATCTGCTAGTGCTGATTTCTGTCACGGGTCCGCATTTAGTTGAGATTGTAACCGCGCTCAGTGAAACAAAATGGCGCGTTCCTTAGTCTTGGTCAAAGTGCAATCGTCAATTGAAGCTTCAGATGTGTTTTCTATCAGCATTGATAGAAATTGATCGCGCGCATTTCGCGCAGCGACATCGACTCAAAACCGAGAATGGGTGAAAGCTTTGAAAACCCGTTGCATCATTAGAGCGAAAATACAACAATATTTAACAGGCGAAAACTGGCGCCAAGGTTTGCTGCTTCACGACCGTCCGGTTGACGTGAAGAGTGCAATCCACACTCGCACTGCTCCAAAGCTACCAAATCCCCTGGTCTCGCCCAGTAACCACAGTAACAGAATCTACATGTGCTGTTTACAACGAGAAGGAGCCGCGAATACGCCATTCTGCCTTACACTGGGTCAGCCTGTGCTAAGGGTAGGGGGTGTTGCAAAGGTAGGGCTCTTGGAACTTACGGCAGTGGTCTACCTGTGAGGGGACGAGAATTTGCCGAGCTTCCACAGCGCAGGTGGAGTAGCTCCAATTCAACGAGAGCGAGAAGGCACACTGTGCCTGGCACAGGCTGCGGCAACATCGGCTCTGAGCTTCAGGTCCATGACCAGTTCAATGGCATAGACTTGGACAGTGGGAGGCTATTGCAGGGGTTTAGCAAACTTGAGTAGAATCCACTCAAGACGGACTTCATGGGTTGGAATGGCACTAAGCGGCTGTGTAACTGGACTGCTACACTCCAAAGCTCGGTTATCAACCCCAACACACTCGTTCAACATTCAAGCGCCAATTGGGCCCAATTGCGAGGCGTGCTCTCTAATTCAAGGGAACATTTGCAAAACTCATCTAATTCAAGCAATCACATCCGACATCAGCGCGCCCAACTATATTAAAAAATCTCCGCTCCAGATAAAATCATTCAGATGCAAGTGCCCCGTCTAAAGTTCCTATTGTGGCACCGGCAAGCACAGATAAACAAGTGCCATCACAGACACAAGGATACCAGGAAAATTAAGTTGAACATTGCCCGCAACCACCTGTCGATTAGTTCCCAAATATTATCATGATTCCTTTCATAATCATCTGAAATTGAAATCATCCCTTCGCCAGTTGCAATCCTTATTAGCTCAATTCCGTAAGGGAATGCAGAGTGAAGTGCAATGCTGTACATAGACGGAATTTGTCTTCACCGGTAAGATAGCCGGTATTGCATAACATTTTTGAATCTAAGACTCGGAATCTCCTCAAATCAGTCCACGATCGGAAATCAAGTTATATTCGCTTATCTAGCTTAAAAAAGCCCCTTGACCATTTGGTCATAATGTGTATCGCTCCTCAGCAGTGATCTCATTCTAGGAACGCTTCCCAAGACATTTATTGGAACTCCTGAGGAATATTCCATGACAGAAGCATTTTATCATCGATACTCTTAGATTGCCACTATAGCCTCTATAATCAACTTAATTTCACGAGCCTAAAAAGTTGGCTTATCATATGTAACATTGTTTTTTATTCAGAAAGAATGCCATCAAGCATACATTCCGGTATTAGCGGCCGCTCTATTGGCTCCCTAGCATCAACTCTAACTACCAGATCTAGAAAATCTGTGGCCGCAAGTCAAAAATTGAGGGTGAAATGGTGGCAGCGGCGGCCCATCATAAAAACCGCTTATTTCCTCGATTTACAGAAAGGAAGCTATGCTGCAGCAATATTCACCTTAATTGAAAGTATCTTGCTACTATTCCTATCATTATTCGATCTGTACTGCCTGATTGAAGCTAGGCCCGGCTCTAGACATTTCAGGAGCTTCGGGTTCAGCTTCCTGTTCGTCTACAGCGGAAACAAGTACGTTCGTTTCTCTCTCATCCTAGTATCGGTCCTCTTGGCCTTGAGTGCAATAGCTCTATTAGTAACCTCCATAGTCATAATACCTGCACTTAAGAAAGAGTACGAAGTTAAATTTAGACCATGGCTTCTCACCATGGTCGCGTTTATAGGAATCAGAACATTCGCAATAGTATTTCAATCGATAGCTAATGATCTTTATTTCACCTATCATCGAGCGATGCTGTTATTGTGGTTTATACTAATTCCAATCAACATATTCGGCCTGCTGATTGTCTACTCTAACTACCAAGAATTGAGTGATATAACGAAGATAGAGGATATGGCAAAGCTCAAGATGAGCACTTTAAGCTCGCTACAAGGCTCTAGATCACTATCACACATGTCGCACCAATCATTAGATTCATACCGACATTATGGCGCCACAGTAAACTCGAACCCCTCGCCATCATACATGAGAGCTGCAGCGAACGTCAATCAGCAGCCCTATGGAACAAGTGGTGGTGTATACAACTATACGGGTAGCATTTATGGATCTACTTTGAGTACTCCGACTCCAAGTGTGTTAGCCCATCATTCCTCTACACCATCTCTGAGAGGTGGCGCAGCCTACACAATACCCCTCGAGATGTTCAATTTGAACCGGCCCGGCAGTGTTGCATCGTCGAACCAACAGATCAATCAAGAATTCATATAGGCTCCACCATAAACCCTTCTCCCTCTTGAAAGGGCAATCGATCAAGCTTGGGACGCTCTAGCTGCATCCCTAACAAACGCAATGCCATACAAGTTAAACCATCCACCGTAGATACCTGTTATGCAAGTTAACAAAGTTAGTGAGTAGCACCAATGCGATTATAGGAAGATTGCGTTTAGAGACAAATGACACAAATAACCATAAACGTCGCCTCGAGATGCGCTGAGCTATTCAACTAAAGTTAATTTACAAGCGAGATCATTTTAGCTATGGGTCAGTGGTGGTAGACTTCTCCTTTCGACCGCCCAATCCACCACCAAGTCGCCGTGGTAGCCAGCCTTTGTTTGTCCGCCCTCGCTCCACGTCAACCAGCACTCTCTTACCGTCGATCCTTTTGCCATCGGCACGCTTATATGCGTCATGCATTTCCTTTTCTTTCCTATACTCGATGAAGGCATAACCTCGAGGTTTACCATGAACGCGGTCTCGTATCATGCAGATTCTCTTGATTGACCCGTAAACCTCGAACTCGCGCCTCAATTTTGCTTCCGTTGTATCATAGTTAAGCCTAGCCACGAAAAGGGTTCTGTAGGGGTCTGAGGTAGCGTCCTGATTATTGTTCGGATCCCATAAAGCAATTGCTTGCTCTACCTTATAAGTTGCCAACTCTAACTTCTCTCGCTTCCTTCGTTCGATTCTCTCGCTCTTGGTCTCTAATCTCTTCTTCACTGGCGTATCTTTCGGGTCCTCAAAGAAACTCTTGTAATCGCTTAGAAGGCCGAAGCCTCTGTTTTTTCTTTCGTGGGGTAAAGCTCGCGCAGGTGGTAGATAAACCAACGGAGGTCTAGGAGCGAATAGAGCCAGCAAATCAGGTGGCAAATATTGAGTCATAGTATTCTATTGTTAACTTATTTACAGGGCTGGATGCTACAACAGCGATCGGTAATTTGTAAGAAATCTTCTTGTTTGAGGTAAATCAGATCTGTCACTCGAAGCTAGGATAATTCTTGCATTGGATTAATTCACTAGACTTTCAGCCAGGTAAAATGAATCACTCACTCAATTGAGGTTACAGCCTAACTCGTTTCGATCATTTAAACTTGAGACAATCCTACTGGTGACGGCGTGGGCCAGCATATGACCAAAGATGACTGTAGTTACACCAATATTGTATTTGGGGTTTATCAGTGCAATCACGGTAAAGAGTGAATCTAATTAGCTGGTGAGCAGCTTGTGGTCAGATTAAATGAGGATTTGTTAAGAATTTCTTGGTCGACGGGAAAAGTCACGAGAGCGACTCACATGTAAAACGAATGGGCGATCGCTGGCGCGAATTGAAAGTCAGTAAACTTAGGTCCACGCATGAACAAGCATGGTACCCAGGTTATCCTGAAGAAACAGGAATCCATATCCGAGAGTCTCGGACCGAGATTGAAAAGTGTATATACATGCTGAATTCTGTACCGAATATGGAAGGCGAAGCAGGTAAGAGCGCTTGCTGTGGGACCTGTGTTTCTGGCTTGTTCGATTCTCCGATCGCCGTCCTGAGGAAGCAGCATGAGTTTTAAGATTCAACCAAATCAACTTTCGACCGTTAAGTTATGGTCATCTAAATTTCGCAGTTGGAACGACATGGTGTCGTTAATGTGCAAACTGTCACTGTGACTACAGCATATGAGTCCTGGGTGTCAAAGAGCAAAGTTTCTGACCTCTTGTCGTCAACCACAGAGCGATTCGATTGATGTGAGAAAAATTTTATGTTTCAAAACCTTAGAGGTTGACTAGACAGATATCAATGTAATGTATAAATAGCTGTGTGTATATATATATATTGATTTACACGTAAGGTGATGACAGGGTCATCTTAGCAACAACCACCCAAGAATCCTGAAACCGGTTGAGCCTCGAGTAGGCGAACTCTATTGCTATCATTGTAGTATCTACTATTATACTCAATTAATGGTCCTATTCTTATCCCTTCGTTTGCGTGCGAAGACGTTCCGTCAAATGTTAAATGGCCACCTGATGCCGTTCTATGTAGTCGTTTCAACCGGTAACACTCACTAATTTTTTCGTAGATTTCCTCGGCCAATACCCGAAAGGCTTGGTTTACATTGTAATGTGTCTTACTCGAAGTTTCAATAAATTTAAAGCCATAAGAGTCAGCAAAAGCCTGACCGTCCTCATAACTGACCTGTCGTTGACTTTCAAGGTCAGTTTTGCAACCCAGCACTAAATATGTCATTCTGTAACTCTCACGTTCGGCTTGCATGGTTCGATAGGTGGATATAGAGTTGAAAGATGCATTTGATTGATCAGTATTTGCAGTTATATTGAAGGACTTGGACGAGCTGTTGCCTTTACTGCTATCGTTTCTCTTTTTTGATTTCGAAGCTGGCGAGACATTGGGTGTTGAAGTTAAGGGATAGCTATGTGAATTCACTGAAGGCGGATTTTGAGTAATTGGTGACAGAGTGGGCGATGGTACTGGCTCAACATTCCGACGAGCCTCATTGAACCAATCTATGAGATGATCATAGGATTCCCTATTCGTCACATCATATACTAGAACAATCCCTACCGAGTTTCTGTAATAACTTGTCACAATCGATTTGAATCTTTCTTGGCCGGCAGTGTCCCAAATTTGCAATTTAACAATTATACTATCTTCTAATTTGTTATTGGCTGGTGAGCTGGACCGTAGGTGAGAATTTTGAACTGGATCGAATCGCTTCGGCTTGATTTCTATAATTTTGGAAAAGAAGTCAACTCCTACTGTTGGCTCTAACTCGCCGAATGTCCCTTCAGAGAAAGTTTTCAGGAGGGAAGATTTGCCAACCATTGTGTCACCGATAACTATTACCCTGAATTGGTAATGATATGGAACCTCCATCATGATGGTAGGTCGAGCTTGCCGATCTTCTTGGATCTAGTTCTGGACCTCGACATGTGAGCCTACCATAATAAACCTCGGTCATCGTGTTGTTGAGAAACTTTAATGGCGCGTCTGTGCTCGCGTTCTTCGGACTTTTGACAACCCCCGCGCCCTTCAAATGGTTACAGTTACTCTAATCTATATCAATATGTTAACCGACAGCTATACTTGTATAGCTTTATATTTTCTAATTGCAACATTTTAGAATGAGACTAGGCAGCCTGTTATCCGAAAAGAATGAGCCCGAAACAGAAGACAGATAATTCAAATTTGGGGCCAGCTGGAGACACGACAGCCGGACCCATAAGTTTGTCGGAAATAACTGCCATAAATCCCTCATTCCTCGATCTCATTGCAACCCCAAAACCATCAAATAAGGATGAAAGCCATTCTTCTGTCAAAAGATGCCCCGAAGAAATAGCCAAGCAATTACAGATCTCGCAAAAGAGGCGTCCACTACTCAGTAGCCATGAAACAATTGAATCGTACAAGAATGAGAATCTACAACTGAAAGTTCAGTTACACCAGCTCAAGCAAGCCTCATCAAAAGAAATCGAAAATTTCGATACAGACGGCATCAAGAAAGATCTCATTGCTGATCTGATGAACCGTAACGAAGACCTCAGGAAGCGTCTCGATGAGCGGGAAAAGAGGGATCGCGCTGAAGAGAGAGAGAAAAAGAGCATGCAACGGGATGCTATGTGCCAAACGAACTTGGATAGCCTGAATATTGACGAGCTCATAAAAGCAAGCATCACGCTGAAGAAGATGAACGAACAGCAACTATACGGTACCCACAAGCCTCAACCCCAGCCGCAACTAGTTGATCAGCCATTGCATAAGGTCGATACGCCAGCACAGCACCAAACAGTATCACAGCTAACCTATCCTGGTGTACGGATGCACAAACGGTTTGGATCTACTAAACACTTATCCACAGACGAAAAAGACCTTCTAGAGACGTTATATAGAGTTGACGGTATAATGACAACGGTTCTAGACAAACTTAAAGCTGTTGCAGACACACATTAGCACGAGTCTTGTAATTTGTACCTGGATTCTTTATTAATACTTGGTTGGTAACACTTAAATTTTTCTTGGAAAACGATCTTGACTAGGTAATAAGGATAGGTTTAACTACTTTGTAGAAGCCCATCTCGGTTCAAGCAGACACAACGACGAGTCTTTGAGGACTGATCGCGTTCAGCTCACGAGTTGACTGAATAAAATAACAATGTATCAACTCAACCTGTTTACATGGCAAAATAAAAATTCATCCCGCTGCCGACTTCCTCCGACTTGGTATTTGTCGTATCTTGGACTTCTGTGATTTTCACCATTAACAATAGATCTTAGGAATGCCTACGACGAGGATGAGATATATTGTGGGCTGTAAATATGTGCTAATCATACCTGCAAAAACGAAAGGAATAATCAAGCGATCGACAATCCCTTGATACTGTTGGATCTTCGAGAGTGCTTTCAGATTAGTTCTAGTTTGAACACTCATTAAAGCTTGGTAGTGCGCGGGAAGTATTCCTCTATTATCTTCGGTGGTATACGTCGCAGCATACTTTTAGGGAACATTCGCAGCAGTCGCCAAGCGAGATCGAGTGACTCTATGATCGAACGGTTTTCATGCATATCTTGAGCCAAGAAACCCTTTTCGAATTTGTCTAAAAATTCCAGATACAAAAGATCATCGGATGTCAAAGCCTCTTCACCGGCTACTTTCTTCATAGGAGCCACGTCTTGAGTTGCGGTTGCATAGCATGCATACAGCTGATTCGATACGTCAGAGTGATCTTTGCGAGTCATCCCCGGGCCAATAGCTGACTTCATCAGACGACTTAGAGATGGTAGGACGTTGATGGGAGGGTAGATTTTACGCCCGTGGAGTGCACGGTCAACATATATCTGACCTTCTGTAATGAAACCAGTCGTATCAGGTATCGGATGTGTGATATCATCATTGGGCATCGTGAGAATGGGGATCTGTGTGATAGAGCCTTGACGGCCCTCGACACGCCCTGCGCGCTCATAGATAGTCGCCAGATCACTGTACATGTAAGGTGGATAACCGCGCCTACCTGGAACTTCTTCACGTGCTGAAGAGATTTCACGAAGAGCATCACAATACGATGTCATGTCGGTTAAAATAACGAGAACATGACGGTTGCATTCATAAGCGAGGAACTCTGCTGTGGTTAGAGCAATACGAGGTGTAATAATACGTTCGAAAGTAGGATCGTTGGCTAGATTGATGAATAGGCAAACGTTTTCCATCGATCCATTGGCTATGAATTCATGTCGGAAAAATCTTGCAGTTTCAGAGGTCACCCCAATGGCTGCAAAAACAATCGCAAAGTTACTGGCTGGTTTGATATCTTTTCCCTCTTCCTGCTGACCCTCGTTCTCCTGGACCTTGACAAGACCAGCTTGACGGCAGATCTGAGCTGCAATCTCGTTGTGGGGAAGACCAGCAGCCGAAAAGATTGGAATCTTCTGCCCTCGAGCGATGGAATTCATGACATCAATGGCAGATATGCCAGTTTGGATCATCTCTTGTGGGTAGTTTCTGCTTGAGGGGTTGATTGGCTCGCCATTTATGTCTAAATACTTTTCAGGAGTGATGGCGTCTCCTCCATCGATTGGCTTCCCGCAACCATCAAATATCCGACCTAACATGTCCTCTTCCACTGGAACACGGAGGAGTTCTCCAGAAAACTCGCATTGGGTGTTCTTGACGTCCAGTCCAGAGGTACCCTCGAAGACTTGGACGATTGCCTTAGTGCCCTTAAACTCCAGAACTTGACCAGTTCGAACAGTTCCGTCAGGTATTTTGATGTTGACGATTTCACCAAATTGTGGATATCGCACCAAATCCACAACCAGCAATGGGCCATAAACCGAACTGATAGTTTTATAGGTGAGCTTTGGTTGGAGATCACTTAGCTTCGTTTTTTCGCCAGATATCAACGAACCCTCACCACGTTTGGATAGAGCAGATATTTCTGGCAGTAGTTGTCGGTTGACCATCTCTAGACGATTAGCTAGTGTGTTTGACACTCTGATTTTGCTTCCGAAAGCGCACACCTCTACACCACCACAGGTTTCAGGGGCTAGAAAGTCTTGTTCATCGATTACCGCATTGCATGGGTCACCCGATTTTGTTATATAAGATTGCACTGCTTCACTGAGAACTTCTTTCACAAGCTCTAGATCTTCCTTGCGACATTTTATGACCACTTCCTTTTCCATGATTCTGTATAGAGCCTGCTCGATCAGTTTGGACAACAAATTCTTGTACCTTGATCTGTCTTTGGCCACATCCATCAAACTGTGGCGAGCGTCCTCGAGGAGGTTCCTTATGTGCTCGCCTCGTGCTTTCAAGATACGTAAGCGAGCCTGGTTAAGCATGTGAGAGTTCTGTATCTTCCTATCTAGTTCTACTTGCTTCTCCTTCTTCTCGTAGTATTCCATTATCTTAATACGCTGCTCTTGAACAAGCCTACCCTTTTCGATATTGAACTCTTCCTCGGCCTTGGCATCAATCTCTTCAGCTTTTTCACTGGCCTCCTGCTCGATGAAGGCCATCATATGCTGGATCTGACGTTGAACGTCAGCGTCACTTAGAGCCATTTTGAGGTCTTATTAGATCTTCGTACTCAAGAGAGAACTAGTATTAAGATCCGTCGATAACCAGAGGGGTCCTATCTCAAATAATAAAAAACTCAGACCAGGACTCTAGTAGCGAACTATAATATTCACTTGTTTCCGTACAACATGGGAACGCGCGCAGTTCAAATTTGCTAAGCTCGTTTTTCAACGGGGTTTAGAGCGTACTAGCCGGGCTACCCGCGGCTTCGCTCGCGTGAAACTCTTATGGTGGGGCGGCCCTCTGGTATCTCTGTCCCGCCTTTGGTCGCCACAGTCCACTGGGGAGAGACCGGCCCGGAGAGCTGCGCTCTCCGACCCGCCCTCTCCCCAGTCTTGGTACCGACCCTCTCTTCCCGCAGAGAGGGGATGACGCGCCTTGAGTTGGGTTGCGCCACCCCTAAAAATGTTCGCGACAGGAACGTTTTTATTTATAAGAAGAAGAAGAAGAAGA
>Ga0209372_1000522_pt1 | contig 15823 bp, 18 predicted proteins | sample AgamicAtPe_FD_187170 | JGI IMG/M metagenome (GOLD analysis project Ga0209372, IMG submission 187170) | Agave microbial communities from Guanajuato, Mexico - At.P.e (SPAdes) (version 2) | ecosystem: Host-associated > Plants > Phyllosphere > Phylloplane/Leaf | place: Guanajuato, Mexico | collected... | reverse complement strand
GCCGCTGCGGCCAAGGCGAAAGTGGCGCCGCCCCAGCGGCCCCGTCCGCTCCACTCGCCGTCCGCGTAATTGTCGCTCGCTGCCGATCAGCCGGCGAGACGCGAACAGCGCCGACCGCAAGACAGCGGAGCCGATGGAGGGCCGATTGCCGGATTTCTGGCCGAGCGCTCGCCTATAATCATGTTGCCAGTCATGTGACAGCCTTTGTGCGCCCGCCGGCTCATCATCGAGCCGGCGCTCAAACGCAACCGGCGAATCCCAGGCCCAAATGGCTTCCAATTTCGGCTTGAGCTAAATGTAAATAGAGGGAAAGGCGAGAAAGTTGTTCCTATTTCCAGCGGCCGGCCTGCGATCGCTGGGAGCCGGCGGCCGGATTGTTGGCCGCCTCGGCCGCAGCAGCCGGCCGCCAGAGTGGAGAGTGCAGAAGTAGTACACGCGACGGCCGGCGTTGTCTTTGCGGCCGATCGGGCGGCCGGCCGGCGCCAGTCATTGTGGCGCGCTGCCTGCCCGCCCGCCTGTCTGGCCGACTTATCATTGGCTGTCAATCTCGGCGGCTTTAGCGCCGCGCAAACCACTTAAAATACATGCGAGCCGCCGCCGGCCACAATGGCCACTCCGCGCCGGCCACTGAAAACAATCGACTCGCCCGAGCTCGACTCCGCTCGGCTTCGAGCTGGCCGCCCGACGTCTTCATCATTCATCATATTGGCCGGCGCCGAGTGGCTGAGGCTGGCCGGCTGGCGCAGTGGGCAGCCGCTTGACAACATGTCCACGCTCGGCCACACACACACAGAGCAAACAAGTGCGCGGCCGCCTCCCTCCGCTCGCCGCTTTCGGCCGCCAAAACAAGTGCCTGCGGATGGATGGCCGCCGGCGCCATTTGAATGGTAAATCATATTTGACCTAATTGAGCGCACATTTCCCCTCCTCGCCAAACGAGCCCGGCTTGCGGCGAAAGTCGGCCAATCGCTTGGCTGGCCCATCGGCGGCCGATGATTTATTTGGCCGGCTTTGCTCGCTCGCCAGCGGGTTTGGCCGGCCCAAGAGCCGCTTTTCGCTCCGCCGCAGAGTGTCGGCGATTGTTTGGCGCAGGAGTGTGTTTGCTCAGCTCGGCTGTTGGCGCTCATGTGACGATTGGCGGGCCAGCAGAGGCACGCGAGTGCGCAGCCGCCGAGAGCCAACATCCAGGTTAGCCTTTCACTCGGCGCCCAATCGCAGGGCTGGAGCGCGAATCGAGTGATAACTTAATCGGCCATTCACGATGAGCTGACCCCAAAAGTGCAATGAATTCGAGGGCGGCCGAGCGTCGTGTCTCCGCAATCAGCTCGGCTCGGCTCGAGCCAGCAGCGGCCGCTCAGCTCGCCGCGCCCGCCACAGCAACAGGTCAGCGCTCAGAGATAGAGAAGGAGAGAGGAGCAACACTTACCTTTGCCCACTTGGATCTGCATCCAGCAGCCGACGTTGTCGCCGGCAAAGTCGGCGCGCACAATGTCGAGCATGTCGACGGGGAAAGGCCGGAAGGTGACCGCCTTCTCGTACTGGTCGTGCCAGGTGCAGCGCAACTTGCGCGCGTGGTCGTACACCTCCTGCACGTTGGGGTCGTACTGGACGACGATGGTGTTCTCGAAGTAGGTTCCGCTGCCCGTGTTGCCGCCCATCCCGTAGAGGCCGTTCTGGGTGTTGCCCTGGGTGCCGCAGCTGTTGATGCTGATGTCGAAGTAGGCCTGCTGCTTGCCGCTGTTCTGGCCCAGGTGCACGCACTGGCCCTGGCTGTAGTGGCCCTTGCTGAAGATGACCCCGTTGAACACCTTGTCGAACTCGATGCTCACCTTCATCAGGTTCTTCTCGCACTTCACCTCCAGGTTGACGATCTTGGGGATGTCGGGCGCCTGGAGAGGCCAGGCGCTGGCGGCCGACTCCTGCAGGGAGCTGGCCGCGATCACCGGGTGCTGGAGGCTGGAGGCGGCGGTGAGAGCTTGCGCGCTGGCCGCCTGTTGCTGCTGCTGCTGCTGCTGCTGCGGGCCCGCCGGCTGCTCGCCAACCTCAATGCTGTTGCCCTCGACCATCGCGTTGAAAGCGGGCGCTGGAACGACGTTGCTCCGCACCGACGACTCCTGCACGGCCAGCGCGGCTTGCTCGGGCGCCACGCCCATCTGCTGCTGCTGCTGCTGCCGCGGGTGCTGCGGGTGCGCCGGCGCCGCCTGGTTGATCAGCTGGTGGGAGGGGCCCGCCATCTGGTGGTGCATGGGCGGCGCGTGCATCTGTTGCGCGTGCTGGTGAGGCTGCGGGTGCGCGTGCAGCTGCTGCTGTTGGTGCTGCTGCTGCTGCTGCTGCTGGTGCTGCTGCGGGCCGTGCATGCCGGCGGCGGCCGCGGCGGCAATCTGCTGCTGCGCGAGCCCGTAGTTGCCGGCCAGGGCCGCAGCCATGAACGGGTTGAACGCCTTCTGCTGGTGGGCCGGGTGCGAGCCCGACATCCTCGCCTGCATGGCCAAGTGTTGCGGGTGCATCATTTGCGGCTGCATGGGCGCCTGGAGCTGCTGCACCGGTTGCGGCGGCTGCTGCGCCTGCTGCTGCTGCGGCGGCGGCGCCACGAAGACGGGCGCCACCGAGGCCGCGAGCTGCTGTTGGTTGGAGTCCTGCTTTCGGGGGCTGCGAGTTAGTCGGGCGGCGCGGGACGGCTGCTTGGCCGGCAGTGGCGAAAACTTACCTGTCTAACAACTTGCGCGCTCGTGAACGACTTGTGCTCTGCCGAGTCGGGCGACTGCGAAGACTCCGCGGCTATCAGGTCGTCGCCGGCGAGCGCGGCCGACGACTCGAGCGCAGAGCTCGACTCTGAGCCCATTGACATGAGGGGCGCCGACTGGATTGCCGAGCCCGGCTCTTGGTCGCCGCGTTGCTCGTTTGCTTGCTGCACTGCATCTGCTCGCTTGATTGTCTGTTGGAAAGCTAGGAGCAAGCAGAGTGGAAGTAGCCATTGGTGGTGTGCTCGCCTCCTTGGCTGCTGGGGCCAGATCATGTTGGAGTGGATTGCTTCTCGGTGGCTCTCGCCTCTTGGCTTACTCGTCGCCCGCCTCTCTCTCTCTCTCTCTTTCTCTTCCCTTTTGTCTTCGTCCCAGTCCAGCTTCGGTTTGCCCGCGCGCAAATCTCGCTGCTTCGAGCCCACCAACTCGGGCTCACTCTTCTCGGCCCAAAAACGGAGAGGCGCTTTCCTCTCGTCCCTCCTCCTGCACCTGAACCCAGATCGGTTTGGATGTGCTGCTCTTGGCTGAACGTTGGGCGCGAAAGTTGGTACTGGTGGTGGTGGCCGCGACGAGCTCTGGATTTGCTCTGGTCGCTGCTGGGCAATGGGAGCACCGCAAGGAGCTGGAGCTGCAATAAGAAGAAGGCCGAGTGACTGGCTCGCTTGCTGTCTCGCCGCCGAACGCTGAATGCGCCAACGAGTTGCAAAGTTGAGTGGCGAGCAACGGCGAGTCTCTCTCTCTCTCTCGCTCAGTGTGCCTTTGGAACTGGTCTATAGGTCAGTGGTTTGGTGGAAGAGGAATCGTTTAGCTCAGCTAGCTCGCCGCTCCATGCGCAGCCCTCGCCTGACTCGGGCGCAAGGAAAGGAAACGCGGCGAGCGGGCAAAAGATGGCTTGGCCGCTCCAATATGAGCAGGGCCGAGCTCGGCGAGCGGCGGGCAGCTTGAAATGGGAGGACTTTTCAGCGAAACGATCTTGGCGGGCGCGAAATGAGCGCCGAGCGAGGGGCAGCCTGAGCCTGAGTTGGAGCTTGAGCTTGAGTTCGAGTTCGAGTTGGAGCTGGAGAGAGCTAACTGCGCGCCGTTAGTTTGTGCGCCGGAGCTCGAAGCTCGGAGCTGCGCGCTGGAGGCGGCGGCGGCGGCGGCGGCGGCGGCCCAGAGCCTGGAGCTAACTGGCCAGCAACAGGTGAGCCTCTGCCCTCGAAGCTCCTCCGCCGGCAAATGGAGGCTAACGTTCGCTTGTTGAGCTCCAGCTAAGAAGCTGGCGGCAAGAGGCAAGAGCGAGCGGCAAGAGTAGCGAGACGAAACGAGACGAGACGAGAATTCTCTCGGCTTCATTAGTTTCGCTTCTGAGCTGAAGCTCCGGGCTCAGCGGCCGAGCAGCTGGCCGCTGCGACTCGACTTGAGCCGGCAGAGCGGCGGGCGCGTCCGGCGTCGCCTGATTGGAGCCGAGGCCAGGCTTGGCTCCGAAGCCGGATAGTGGACGCGCCGAGAGGAGCGGCGGCGGCGGCGGCGCATTTGAATGTTTTATGCAATAAATTTACTGCCTCGCTCTGCTCGAGCGGCCCACTGACTGGCTGACCGACCGACCGACTGACTGACTGGCTGGCTGGCTGGCTGGCTGGCTCACTGAGTGGCTAAGCCGGTCGGCCGAGCTGGAGGATGATCGCCGATCAGCTGATTGGACGCTTCCCACCTCCGGCCAGCAGCGGATGGCTCGCTTCCAAAAGGTGAGGGCGGCGCAGCGGACGCGAATGAAAGGTCCAACATTGGGCCAAACTTTCCTCCCGGCCCCGAACAAGGATCAATATCCTCTCCCCTCCCCAATGCGCAGCCATCAATCGAGCGCTCAAAAGCTCACCTTTGGACCTCCAGCTCGGCGCCATCAAACGGATTCAATTCCAACTCTCGCGCTTCATGTTGTTGTCATTTGAAGACTCCTTCAAAACTTTTCCCCTCTCGCATGCAAATCCAGCTCAGCCTGCGCTCCTTTTAATAATGAATTTAAACGAATTCGAAGGCTCGCAAAAGCCAAAGAGCAAACAGAACGTCGAAGGCACAACAACAAGGCCGTTAAGTGGTTAAGATGGTCAGATCACGAAGCGCCATTGTGTCCACAAGCGGCCGTCTAGACGCCCGCTCCAAGAGCGACTCGTCTACTCGTCTGCCGCTCCACCAGCCTCAGCCTCGCCTTCAACCCTCAGCCACTGCGAGCCTCTGCAGACTCTTCGCCTCGTCTCGTCTCGTCTCGTCTCGTCTCGTCTCGACTTGACTTCACTTCACTTCACTTCACTTCACTTCTTCTCACTCCACTCGGCTCGACTGGAGCGGAGTTTGCATGAGAGCCTCGCAAAACAAGAGGCCTTTTTGCCGGCAAGAGAAAGGGAGAAAAGTGAAACACTCTGGCCAAGCAAATGGGCTCGCCGAGCAAATGGAGGTCTAGCCTGCGAGCAAGTGTGTCAATTTTTACGAGCTTTAGAAATGCAGTGCGAGAGGGGCAAAGAATGGAATCTGCATGCACCTGTCTTCATCTGCAGATCTCGCAGCCCCGTCTTCGCGGCCACTGAAATGTGTTGGCCCAGACAGGACAGAGCGGCCAGTTTTGGTTCTGGTCTCGGTGCTGGTGTTGGCGCTGGACCAATCGGAGGCTGCGCAAGGGGGACAGGCGGAGCTGGTGATTTGTGTCGGCAGCGATAAGCAGCGGACTTGGCGGTGCCATCCTCAGCGCCAAACAAAACCCAGCGGCGGCGATAATCTGAGGCGACAGGTGCTTGCCGGGCAGAGTGGCTGACAGGCGAACTATTATCACATCGGGCGGATGATGAACGGGCGCGAGCTTTCCGAGTGCCAAAACTCGCCCATGATTTACTCGCAAAGCTCCTGGTCAGCGGTCATTCGGCTCATGCGGCCGCTTGGCTCGGCCACCAGCAAGGCTTGTGCCGTTTAAACTTGGCCACGTTTGACCGCTAAAATAATGTATCTGATGGTCCGAACGCCGAACAAATAAAGGATGGCCAAAATCGGGCCGGAAGACAAGACAAGACAAGACAGGCGCATTAATTAAACCCTCCAGCTCTTCTGCAGGGCAGAGAGGTGGTTCGTTGGCGGACTTTAAACCGGTTAGCTCGGTTGTTTGGCCGGCGAGGAGCGTTATGTGAAAAGTTCACAAAATTAACGTTAATAAATCGTCAAAAGGAATCTTTAGTCCTAAAAGTGGACGAATTTGGACTGAAATTTAAGCCACAAGTTCAAGGTTGCGAGCTGACTGGCAACTTAATCTTTCACGACATTTTCCCGCCGAGGTTGTGGCGGCGCCAGTGTTAGTGGTGGCCGAGTGAGCTTGGTGTCGCCTGAATGGCAAGTCGGAAACACTCAATTAATATTCACAAGACGAAACCTCAGCTCCTCTATCCGGTTTCGCTCGCTCATTTCGCCCGGCGAGCCTCTCTCGGCTTAGGAGCCTCAACTTGCTGAGCTCAAGCAAAGACTAGGAACTGACTATGGAAATCTGGTTCAAGCCCTGACAGATTTCAGCTGGAGATGCGAGCGATGCATCTGGCCGGCTCGTTTTGGTGTTGGAGCGAAGCCGAGGGCTGGCGAATGAGGTGAGCGAGCTTCTCCTTCACCTCCTTGTATACGAGCGCTCACCTAATCGTAGGCGCCAACCTAGAAACGGCTATCTCTCCCGCCCTGCGTGCTGCCTTGGAGTTTGCCTGACTTATCAATGGCTCGATCCGTTTGCTTGTTTGTCTTTGCCGGCGACACAGAACTGGCTGGCCAGCAAAGTCAGCTGGCAAGGGCTCAGCCTGCATCCATCCACCCACAGCCCTTTCCATACTCTACACTCTACACTCTACGCCCAGCCAAGGCCTTGGACTAGCACCGGGCACAATTAGTGCGGCAGAATCTGTTTGATTTTTCGAGCCAAAAGTCGAGTCGGCGAAGCAAAGTAAACGAACAAGTGGAAGGAAAGAGAGCGAAGGATACTATTTATCTGGTTCATCTTCGTCTCCGCTTGGATCGCAGCCAAAGTTGTCGTCCCCTCCATCCGCAGCAGGCGCCACTTGTTGCATCAGCGAGGCGGTTTGGCGCAATGAGTGTTCCAGGCAGGCTGACTAAGTGGCTCGCGACACTACCTTTGGAGCAGCGGACCCTGAGAGGAGTCGAAGAAAGCTGACACTGTAATGGTTTTTCTACACTAATTTTGGACACAGGTTAACGGATGCTGGGTTGCGCGCGCCAGCTAGCCAGCCGGTTGGAGGCAAGACGGATAGGAGTTGAAAGTCCAGCCCTGACTTGGAGGGGAGCCAGTTTTTGTAAATTGTGAGCTGGACATGGAACGGTTTGTTTAGCCTTTCGCCCTACACAGTTAGCCGATCTTGATGACGATCAGATTGCGATCGCAAACACTCCTGAGTTTCATCGTCTTAGCCCCCACCGGCGTAATAACCCATTTAATTTGGCGCTCAAGTTTGCTCGGCCGCTCGCTGTTGCTTATCGCAAACACTAGATCACTTAGTGCCCAGCTTGGTGCTAATGGGGCGACAGGTAGCCATCAATTGACCCGATACTCGTAGAAGTTCATGATTATTCGCATTATATTGATGCCGGCTAACACTGATACAATATATACGAGCAAAGTTGGCACGAGGGCGTAGAGGATGAACTTTGTGTCCTTTAGATAAGGCAGCGATCTGTAGCCAAGATAGGTGATGTAACAGTAGTAGGTTACGGCCACAAGCCAGAGAGAGTTGCCGAAGAGTCTTGCGATGAACCAGTCCTGGCTTATAAAGTAGCTGAAGAAGAGCGTTTGGAATAGGTGGAGGATGATGAGTGGAGGGAAGAATGCGTTTAGGTGCACATCAAACGCGTATCCCCACTCCACGTCCTCGCTAGATAGAGCATCTTTCTTCAAGAATTTGTTTGTAAACATCCAGGATATTGTGGCAACAATCGCTCCAATTCCAATACAATCAACCAAAACCAGCCAGAGGATAAATTTAATAAAGCTAAAAAAGTTTAGATGGAGCACGATGCTTAGTGCGGCAGCACTTATGATTATGCATGTGGCTAGTATCACAAGAAACGCTGGATCGTCTCGGGCATATTGATTCTTTGTTTGTTTTCTGTAAACTGAGTTCTTGAATCTGGTGTTGGAAAGAGTAGATGCGGTTAGAGTGGGTTTATTTGATGGATGAATTGCCTCCCCTTCTCGACCAACCAGACTTACACCTTCTGCGGTGACGTGAAGAGATATATCATTTGCCATGCAGCAAATTCAAAGTCCATCTGGTTGAAACGCAGCAACCTCTTGAGGTATCTGGAACATTTCGTTATGGATGAGGGAGCCGAGCGCCGGCTTGGCACTGGTTCAGGTAATAGAGTAGTTCGGGAGCCCATTTCGCATGATATCGACGGGGAAACGCTCTGACCAAATGTTGTTCAGGATGCACGTTGAGAATCCAACTTGAAGCTCTCATGTGAGCTCTAGAGGGCTTGCATCAGACTGGTGCATGTCACACGCATCAGCTGATTAGCCGGCGAGGATCATCCAGCCATTTTTGTTATGCCGGATCCACCAAAAACTTTTATTAATGTCAGTTGTGGGCGCAAAATGCTTTTAAAAAGCTTGGAAAGTAAACTACTCCGATGCTTCTGATGATGATACCCAACACGATTTGAATTCAAGTTTATTGATATTACAGAGTGCAATTCATACGTCCCGACAATATTGCTGTGAAGTAACGAATTTAGGAGGTGACCCACGAAAGTAACGCGCCCCGGATGATTCAGGCTTTTCCACGCCCCTGCAAAAGCCATAATCTGTAACACATGTATTTGCTTTTCGTTTGGATCGATTGAAGTGAGACCTGATTGAGGTGCTAGATATATCCACTAACTAAAGATTTTGTACTGGTCAGTCTCAAATGTAAGACAATCAAATCGTTTCACGTCGAAGTGTCGGTTTTTCCTCTGTTAGAGAGACTGCTAGAGACTAGAAAAGTTCCTAGCTCTCCCTCTCTCGGGTTATCTCATCATACTCGTCGCCGAGGCCTCTCTTGCCTTTGTCTCTTACGACCTCGATTATTTGGCTCAGGGACATGGCCTTAACCTCATAGTCATCGATAAATGGTTGGAGCTCAGTTCAGCACCGCTATTCCATGATCTGTTGCTCAACGATTTGAAGAGGAGAGAATGCGCGACGACTAGAAGGGCGCACACTGGGTCGAAGGCCCTATGCCTATCCAGGAGAAGTCCAATCATCGAAACATCGTAACCCGACTATATTGCCTGCAGCCTAGCTGATCGAAGACGACAGAGTCTTCGACACTGGCCGTGCACTTGCAACTCGAGATCTTCAAGCCACCCCGCTTGCAAATAATCAACCTCATGATGACAACTGGCTGTCGCATTTATCGATCGCAGCTGCATTGAGCAAAGTCCTATCTCCGTCCTGTCTGAAACAGGGTCGATTCCACAGACTCCACGTACAGGAAAGTCGAAGAATTCCCTTGTTCACCGTGAAATTGAAGAGGTAATCACCGAAAATGTCGCATTAAGCTCGTTGGTCGTGCAAGCTCTTGTCCGCTCAGACACCTATCGTCAATCTCGTCCGGATTACATACGTCGCCATGGGCATGTGAATCACGTTCAACGCCAGCAAAAGATACAAAGCGAATTGGATAGCAAAGCCCCGATGCTAATCAAACTGGTTGAAGACAAATACATCCGCCGGAGCCCAAGCGATAAAGATGTGGTTAGGATAAACAAGTTTTCCAATATGAATACTTGGCACCATGACCGTTTGGCCCCGGCCGACGCCAGAGCTCCAATCAAAGTGAATGGACGCGTGTTATGAGTTGTCAATGGCAATTAGTAATTGCCAATTGCTGTACCGACCAAATTTCCTCGATCAAGATTCAAATAAACCGCTGGATAACGCGCTGTCAAAGCCAGTTGCGAGCAGCGCAAACCATTTTTGCTGACTAAAATTCGCCAGCTGTAGGAACAGATGGTCGGATCTGTGCCGAGAAAATGCCGACACCATCCGTCTTTGGTCTTGCCAAGGACTCTGGGCAAAGGGAGTCCCGAGTATAATGGTTCCTAGCCCCACAATCCAAAGCTCAACTCTTTCGGCGAGAGCAATCAAAAATGCAAGCCCTTTATCCCGAGTCGAAGGTGATCCTATTGGGCGAATTTGGGGTTGGCAAGACGTCAATATTTCGCCGATTTTCGCAGGGCACTTTTGTGGACACCTCAGGAATGGATTGGAGCCAATATAGGGAATCAACTCTAGGTTTAGACAATTATAGCAAAAGATATGACTGTGTTACAAACAGTGGTGAGCCCAAAACAATCAGCTTGCGACTATTTGACACCGGCGGCTTAGAGCGCGTCGGCTCGATCAGCAACTCGTATTATAAGTTTTCTGAAGCTGTGTTATTAGTGTTTGCCCGAAACAACATCGACTCCTTCAACTGTCTCACCCAACATCTGCTCGAGGTTCTTTCCTTGGCCGAGAATGCAAAATTGTACCTCGTCTCGAACAAGGTTGATCTTAGCGAATGCGAGGTCAGTGACGATGATATTAGAACTTTCATGGAACAATTTCCAACAATTGAGGAATATTTTCAAGTCAGCTGCAAGACAAACAAGCCCTCGGTGGAGGACATGTTTTCAAAGATAGCACAAAGAATCGCCAACTCGGCCTCCAACAAGCTGGCCCACCGTTTTGACAGTATTAAACTGACACAATCGGTAAACTCGCCAGCCTATACAGCTGACCAGTCAAGATCCTTTTACGAGAACCAATATGGACGCAATGCAGACGTTTACAAAGCGCCAAGCTCTTGCTCCTCCTGCATGAGCTTGTGAGCTGTTTCAATGCTTGGAAATTTCGTGATTGATTAAGATGCCGAACTTCAAAATGCTCAACTTGCAACCTGCACCTAGCCAAGCGAGGAGGGGAGATTTGGTTTATAATCCAGCTTGGTTCCACCTTCGCATGGGCGTTATCAATCCTCTCTAAGCGAATAAACGAGCAGCCATGTTACGGCTGCAAAGAGAGAATCGAGCGTAAGTCCCGCTCTAGAATGGCGGCCAGAATTAGCTTTGGCTTGGATAATCTAAATGCGAGGGCTTACGGTCACAAGTGTTGTGTCCGCTCCAGGCTCCTCGGACTGGGCCAAAGAGCCGCAAGTTTTTAATGGACAAGAATAGCTTGTCAGCGCAACAAGGTATTCTCGGACAGGACCATTACTCTTTGCGCAATACTAGATGGCGCCTAAATTAACTCGTTCCAAATTCACCCTCAACAGCAGCTCCAAGCTGAAGCTGGCCGACTGGCTGGTGAAAGACGAAGCTGGAGGGCGGGCGTTTGTTTCTCGGTTGCATTTCAATGCGACCAGATTAATTGAGTTTGCGGATCTCTACACGTAGACTAGTTTGCTGGCTCAGTGTTTGAACAGGAAGCGAGTGGCGGAGGCTGAGGCTAGAAACAAGTTCAATTAATTTGCCCCCTCAGTTGCGCCAAGGAAAACACTTCCGAGCTTGGCCAAGAGTTGGGGCAGGATTTTTCGAGATTTAGTTTATTTATGAGGAGGATTGCGGGCCGAGCGAGGAAGTTGGCGCCGGGCGACCATTATTGTTGTTGTTGTTGTTGTTGCCGTCAGAGTTTGAGTTTGAGTTTGAGCCGCTGCTTCTTGTCCTCAATCATGATTACTGAGGTCCTGCTCGCCGACTCCGGCCAAACGGAAGCCCGAGCGCGAGCTTCGGGCCCAACAGGTGAGACTGGCCGGCGCAAAATATGCGCCCCCTTCGAGCAACTGGAGTCTAATTTATTTGCCGGCCGCTCCGCTGAGCGCAAATGGCCAAACCATCAAGCGGTCAATCGGCGCTGTTAAGACTCTTCGTGGATTTCAATTGACCAAAAAGCAAATTAGAATTGACTGCTGATGGATGAATCGCTCAGCTGCGAGTTGGCCGGCCGCAGCGGAAAGCCAACCCGGCGCTGACATAATACGAATGGCCAGAGTTTCCGGCGATAAATCACAGGAAGCGAAGTGGACGACACGATAAATCACCATCGCTCGCCGGTGCGGAAACGGCGCCGTCCAGTATCATTGATTCGGCTCGATGTTGATGGGCAAGCCGGTTGCCGAGACCAAGCGGCTCTGCTCGGCTCGGCTCTGCTCGTCTCGGCTGGTGAATCGAGTTTTAGCTGCTCGAGCGGCTGCGGCGGCTGCGGCGGCGGCGGCGGCGGCAGCAGCGGGAGAGCATCGCGCCAAGTCAGCGAAAGCGGCCGGCCGGCCACACACGAACCGGCTTCGTCTTCGCGTCGAGGGGCTCTGCTCGCTCCACTTCCACTTCCACTTCCACCTCCACGCCTGCCAGCCGGCTCCTGGTTGAGCGGCGCCAGGCAAACGGGCGGCGAGCCCATGTGTGACATTGAACCGTTTGTTTGCTCGCCAAAAGCGGCCACTAGCGCCGTCTTGGGGGGACGAGTTTGAGCGGAGAGATTGAGAGAGCCGCTCTTGGCTCGAGGATGGCGTTTCTGGCGCTTGAAGGATGATGGAAGTTTTGATGATGAACACGAACGAGCCGTCGGATTGAAATTAAAATTATGACTCACGAGCGCCGCCGCCGAGGCCACAACAATGGAGCTGCGGGAATAATAATGGCCGCTAATTGCTCTCCGACGGCCGGCGAGCTAGCTGGCAAATTTGGGTTAGTGGCCAACACGACGTAAGTTGGTTGCAGCGCAAGTGATGATTTTCCATCAAGGGCCGGCCGGGCTGTTGGGGGTTTAGTCTTGGTTTTGGCGAGCAAATTGCAGGGTTTTGGGCGGGGGGACGCTTTGTTGGCCGCCCGGCCATAAGTCGCGGCCGATCGCTTGCCAATGATAATGATTCGGGCCTTTGCAATTTGCATTGTGTGCGCAAGCTCTCGCCATTGCATTGTGCGGCGGCGGCTGGCTCGGTGTCATTGAATTTGAATGCGCCCACTCTGTCCGTTGGCGGCCCGATCGAGTCGCGTTGCAGTCGGAAACGGGCGAGCCGAGTGGCGCAAGGCGGCCATTGGCGAAACCAAACAAACTCCCCGCACACAAACTCGGCCGCCGCGGAATCCGCCGACGGTCGGCGGCTGGAAGCGACAACAGGCTGGACAACAAAGGAGGCGGAACAGGTTGCCACCAGCGCCGCTCGGCCGGCCGTTGCAGCTGCAGCTGGCCGCGAGCCAGGCTCACGCTCGGTCGTGCTATCATGACACATTGTCTCAGCGGCCCGATTGTCTCGGCGGCCGTAATTGCGCACGAATCAATCAGGCCGCTTTCGGCGCCTCGCCGCCCAGCTTTGCCTGCTCGCCGAGCGAGGGCGGCGCTGGCGGCGGCCGCAGCCGGGGCCTTGCGGGCGCAATTAGGCTGAATGAGCGCAAATAGGCCGTGCGCCTGGCCCATGAGCCGGCTAATTGATTGCCGGCGCCGCCGTTCGGGGCGCAAGTGTCGCCAAACACGCCAGCTCGCCGCGGGGGGCGCCACTCGCCTGTCCGCGCGGCCGCCCGCCGAATGCAAATGAGCTCGCCGGCCAGCCGAGGCGGCGCCCCTTGACGCGCCATCACGGCGGCGGCGGCGGCGGAAGTGGCGCTGGCAGCGGGCGGCGCACGGAACTCGTGAGCGGCCGCCTGAGCGGGCCGGGCGCGAGCGTGTGGTCCGGCTGGCGGCAAAATCAATGATAACTCCGGGCGAACGCTCGGCGGGGCTGAGCGGCGGCCGAACAGGTTGCTGCGAGCGCTGCCCGCCGACAATGAGCCGCCGCCGCCGCCGCCGCTGCCACTCGGCCGGGAGCGTCGACTGGCGCCGGAAGCGAGCCTGGCCGCCCGGCGCGCCCGCCTGGACGCGCCGACACGCAAGCGGCCGGGCGGTCGAGAGCGAGAGTCAGAGTCGGAGTCGGAGCCAGAGCCAGAGCCAGAGCCAGGCCCACACGAGGCGCTCGGCGGGCCGCCAGACTGAGAGGCAGGAAGGGCGCCTCGCTCGCCGCCACTTCCGCTCGCGATCGGCCGGCCAGTCGGCGGCCGCAATTGTGCAATCGATTTGCAGGCGCCGATTTTGCGCCTCCAAGCGCCGGCTTGCCAGTCGGGCGGCCAAGCGCAAATTGAAAGTCGAAGCGAGCCGAAACAAAACGAGATGAAATGGAATGGAGTTGAGAGTTGAGGAGAGGGAAGAGGATGGAATGAAACAAAACACAATGGCAATCTTAGGGCCATTGGAAGATAAATCAAGCGACGTCTGCGCTTGACTCGCCTTTGCGAGCGGAGTTGCTACTTTCGCAGGTAAATATTGGCCGCTCGCTGCCCGGCGAGCGTAAGTGCGCAGCGGCTCCAGATTCTCAGCCGGCCGGTTGGCGGCTGGCGGCCGCATTGTCGGCGGCCGCTCGAGGCTGGGGCTGAGGCTGCTGCTGTTGCTGTTGCGAGGCTGCCCCTTGGCCTCGGCTCAAAGTCGGCGGCGAAACTCGAGCTGAGCATCGCGTGATTCATCATGATTGGCTCGTCACTTCCAGCCGACGGCCCCGCTCGCAGCCCGCTCGCCTCCTCCCGCCGCCGCCGACCTGCCCATTAATTCGAGCGCCGCGCGGCTTCCGGTTCCGCGGCTTCCGGCGCCTTTGTTCGGGCGGCGCGCGCAGATCTCTGCGCTGGGGCAAAGAACAATGCGAGCTCGATCCGGATTGGAGGCTCGCCGCTCGAAACTGGCGCATAAATGATTAACATAATAACCGGCCGGCGAGCGCAGAGCAAACAAGCGCGCATCTGCAGCCTCGCGAGCGCCATAATTAGTGCCAACTTTACAATAAAAATCGATTACAGCCGGAGCAGCGGCGGCGCCTGAAGTGAGCGAGGAGGAGGAGAAGGAGGAGGCGAGAGGGAGGTTCACCTGTTGCGTGGGTGTCGGGCGGCCGATTGTTCGGCTCGGCGGGTCAGTTGCGCCGGAAATGGGAGAGAGCAAACAAGGTTTGCGCCCAGAGCAGTCGAGTTCGAGTTCGAGCTCAGGTTTAATAATTCAGCTCGCAGCACAATGCGCCCTGTCCGTCTGCCCCTTGCGGCGGGCCGAATGTGGGCGCCGCTCGAGTTTTGCGGCCGGCCTGCCGCTGCGGCGCTCAAACGAGGCGGAAATGAGACGGCCACTAAAGGGCCACTTCCGTCGCGCGGGAGGCGAGCAGCGCCGTCAAGTGTCAGTTCCGGGCGCTTAAGTGGCGCTCGGCCGGCTTGCATGGGGTGTGAGGGCGATTTGTTACGCAAATCAATGCGCGAATACAAATTTGCCCGGCCAAGGAGCGGGCCGGGCGGCCATGCAAACGGGCGCGCTCAGCGGCCGCTGCTCGCAGGCAGGCCGGCCGGCCGGCCGAGGCGGCTGCAATTTGCCCACCGGCGGCCAATTGATTCCGCGCTCGGCCAAATTGGCGCCCATGGAGCGCCTGGCCTAGGCAGCCTTCGAGGCGCTCCACTAAAACGTCACTTGTTGCGCCGGGCCAACGAGCCTCTCGCTCCCATTGCGCGGCCAACAAATTGAATCGGCCGCCATTGTGTATCATGAGCACTTAGGTCGTAAACTGCGCATCGCCCTGTGCGAGCGCTCGGCCGAGCTGCCGCAATCCAGCCCGATGGATGGATTATTCATCGCCTCTAAATTGGCCGCTCGCGAGAGTTTGCTTCCGAGCTGGCCTGGAACTGGCGGCTGGAGTTTGCGGCCGGCTCGCCCGTTTGCGCCCGCAGCCGGCAGTCTGGGCGGCGAGCGGCGAGCGGCGAGCGGCGGTTGCGCGCCACGCTCGCCGCAACCACGCGGCCGGCCGGCCAGCTCGAGCCGGCAAACCCGGCCGCCGGTTCCATTGTCTGCGGCCCTTGATTTATTGAAGCCTCGGAGGCGCAATTAGGGCGCCGAGTGGGGCGAGGCCGCCGCCGCTCGCAGGTGAGCGCGCGGCCGGCAGAGTTAATTAAGATTTGGGCGGATTTGTGGCGCGAATTTGGTCGCTTGGGCGCTAAGCTCGTTGAGTCGAGTTGCGAGTTTGCGAGCTGCGAGCTGCGAGCTGCGAGCT
>Ga0209372_1000521_pt1 | contig 15826 bp, 8 predicted proteins | sample AgamicAtPe_FD_187170 | JGI IMG/M metagenome (GOLD analysis project Ga0209372, IMG submission 187170) | Agave microbial communities from Guanajuato, Mexico - At.P.e (SPAdes) (version 2) | ecosystem: Host-associated > Plants > Phyllosphere > Phylloplane/Leaf | place: Guanajuato, Mexico | collected... | reverse complement strand
AGACTGATCGACTCACCTAAAACCGCCTCAGATGAGCCTATGGAAGCGTCACTCTCGGACAAGAATGGACAAGATATCATTGAAGATTCACAAGTAGAGGGTGGCTCCTCTCCAGCGGCGGCAGAAGGGTATAGAGCGGTGATCATGTCGATCATCCGCATAATTGGGGTGATTTTAGGGCGAATCAGAGATAGCATTCTGGTTCTATTTGGATTTGATGACATGTTGCCCATACGGGAGAGGAAAGACGCATTCGAAACATCTTCGCCATCGCCAACGTATGTCAAAAATCCCCATAACATACCGGATTCACCGCAATATGACAAGATCAAAACTAACCATGCGGCTGTGAAAGAAACGGAGTCAGCCAATGATTTCTGTGACAAACAAATCAATTGTGATCGAGGTCGACCTAACTCGCATGACGATTTGTGCCCTCGGAGAGCTGAGCAAAGAAAGCAGCTGCGCCCGGACGAGAAGGATCTGCACCTCGATTGGGTGATCAAGCTCGACAGATTGAGAGAGGAGCTGACAAGGGCGTCCATTTATATCGAAGAGCGCGCCTCAAGGGGCTTCAAGAGGAGCCCTCCCGCTGAGTCCAGTTTTCAACACGAACCGCCTGCAGGCTGAGGGAGTCATCCTAACTGGCACGAGTTGCGAGACAAATCAGAGAAAGAGCCAGCGCGACCAAAGGCATCGCAATTATAACGCAAGGTACCATCACGATGAGCTGTGAGTCGACCTCGATCATTCTACGAGAAACGGCCCATGATTACGTCGTTGTCGACTTTGTTTGCGCACCATGCTCATAGAACTCAATTGTATGTATCTCTACTTTAGACAATAAAACACATTTGTAAACACTGCGTTGGATGTTGGACAAACTAAGCTGGGAGACAAAAGGCTGTGATCACGATACCTACAAAATTGACAATTATTGTCAGCGAAAGTGTTACCTGTTTCCTCCGTTTGCAACACTCGAGTTGGAGCTGGAGCCTCCGCAGCTCTGCTCGTTGCGCGGGCCTGTTGGCGCCGCTGACTCTGTGTGGCTGCTCAGCTTGCACAACGCGCCGGGCGTCTTGACGATCGCTAAATCGACACCACATAACTTGCACAGCCAAGGGCCAGCAGCGAGCCCATTCAGTCCCCTTCCCCTGAGCTCAAGATCGCGCGTTCAACAAGAGACTCTCATAGGCTCGTATTGTTGGCCCCTTTGAGCTGGATTGCGAGCTGCACGCGCAAGCAGCGGCTGGCTCGCTTGAGAGGATGGAGAGTCGACGACAAAAGCGGCCCACGTTGCGCTGCAGTCTGCTGACGAAGATGGTCAGCTCTGGCCGGCTAAAACCGAACGCCAGGTGAATACAAATTTGCCACAGCTAGTGTATTCTCAACACCGAGCACTGCGCACCGAGCAGGTAACAGGCTGGCAGCAGGAGAGCTCGCCGCTTCGGGCGCCACATTGGCTCATGTGTTTTCACCTAGGCTGCTGCTGCTGCTGCGCTCACCTGGCCGCGCATTGATCCCGTTTCCTTCATCCCGCTTCAACTTCCAATCCTGACAAAGCCGCCGAGTTGCTTGACCTCCACGAGTGTCGTCTCGTGATACATAACGGCCACTTTCGTGTGTAATGAGCCTCAAACGTCTCTGTCCTCGGGCGGGTTGCCAACGCGAGCCTGCTTGTAAAAGTCTCTTGGTTTGTTGACTACCTGATTTTGGATTCTCTCATGCACGAGGAGCCGTATTGTTGCTGTGCACCACTGGTCCGCTGAAACTGCGCAAGCGAACGAAATTGAGAGTAAAACTAGCTTTACGCCGGCATCTTTGCTTACTATGATCGCGTTGTTACCACCTAATTCTGGTATTGATCACCCAAATCGCTTCTCTACTTCTATTGCGCCCAACATGAGTGCTACCCGTAGACGTGATCAGGGGTCAGTTTGTTTCTCCTGCCATTGCCTCACCAATGTCGGTGCCACCACACCAATCACAGGGGCCAAGATTCCAAGCGGTAGACCGTTGTGTTGCAGAACTGGGGAACCAGGTTTTGTCGTTGCCATGCTGGTCTATGGTGTCGTGGGTGCTCTCCTCCTACCGTAAGACACGATGGCCGCGAACAAGCGCATTTGCTACATCCCGTCCGTAGACAGCGACTGGAAAATTGGAGGCAGTTATTGCGCCAATGGGGCCGAGAGGATTCTAACAATCTGTGGTCCAATCTCTCGCTTGGCAAAACAGAGCCAGCGATCAGTCGGCTCAAGCTGCAAGCAACCTTAAACATCCAAAAACACCAGAACCTCACTCTCGCCCTCACCCGAGATCTCATGCACCTCAAAGCTGATGAACCCGCGTCACTCTGTCTTGTGAGCTTTCAGTTTGTCGCCAACTTGGCGAAGCAAAGATCCGAACCGGCGTTGATCATAGAATGGATCAATGTCTCAGGTCCTATCATCGCCAGGCATCTAAATTAACTAGAGTCAAACGTCAGTCGTCGTAAGACAAATATTGAGCGCAGATTTGGAGTAGGAAAGCGCTATATCCGTTCCAATGGTACTTATACTCAATATCTGTGAACACAATTGGCTCAACGCAAAGGTGTTGCTTAGGGCTGACCACCTCGAACCTTTCTGGTTGCTCCGGTGTTGAACAAGATTAGTCTGACTACCTCGTTAGTTGGAAACCTTTCAATTATTTGACTGAGAATCAATAATACTTCGAGAGGCTCACAAATATTCATCAACACTCCCTTGGAGTTACATGTTGCGCCAGAGTAGACCAGAAGATAGCTAACAGCAATCCGGATAGAAGTTCTGCAATGAATTCTATGTATACTTTCCTGCTCCAGGGGTCAAATGAGCGCTCCCTTTGTCCACAAGTCTAATTCAGAATCAAAAATAAATACAGTAGCATACAAATCTGATCGCAATGTGCACAGAGCTATCCCAATTGTGCTGAACATCAGGCTAGCTTTTATGCTATAATTTTGAGCAAGGATTCCTCAAGATCACCAGAGCGATGGTTACGTCTTATTCACTCGGATGACATAATAACTGACCCGTAAGTCTGTAGCAACGCAACCCTCCCCAAAGTGGTATCATAATCAAGCAAAGTCATCGCTTTAGTAAGCCTGCAAAGCTGACCGGTCATTTGAGAGCTGCGATGGCAACACTCGGCGAGATCAACTAAGAGGAACGGGTTGAAAGAAAGTAGCCGAACGAACAGCTTTGGATCTCGTCTAGAGCGAGTCAAGAATACGGGTCTCTTTGCTTCACTACACTTACCCTGCTAAAGTGCCGCCAGCAATCAAGAAATGGATGGAGGTGCAAGGAGAGCAAATTTATTAGCTCGCTAACCGGCTATTTGAGTCGGCATTGCAAAATTATCTCAATAAATCCGACGCAGCCTCAAGAGCATCGCAATCTCAGCCTTATTTGCTGTTATAATTTATGTCTCAACGTTGCTCCATTGAATATTGTATAATCACAATACCGAGAATGGATCTTTACATCTCAACCATCCACTTCGAGTGATCACTGGACCATCTCAGCGTATCTGATAATCTTTCTCAAGTGATAATGTTAGTGGCCAAAACATGATCCAATATTAAACTTAGGGTCATTATCTTAAGCATCTCAGCAATATGTCTAAACTATTGATTGAAAGGAGATTCATTTGCCATAAGTATGCCGACAAGCAATACAAGAGGATTCCTTATATTTAAACAAAAAGATAAGACTACATATGTAACATTTCCATATGTATTTATATTTCATGAGAACTTAGGTAGATTATTAAATTGACAGTTCTCTCCTATTTGTAGAGAATAGCCATCTGCATTTAAACTGATCCACGATAAGACTTGCGCCCTCCCTCAACACTTGAAACCATGTTCACAAGCCCAATGCCGGACAATCAACAAGACCACCACAGCGTCCATCACCTCCAAGCCAACTATCACCACAATTACCAACACCACCATATGCAACATTACAATAATGATGTCAATCCTAACCATTCGTCTATTCAACAACACCAACTCTCGAACTCGTCATTCTTCTCGATTGCTAGTCCCAACTTGATCCAACCACCAACCCAGCTACAAGCACACCCGATGCCCTCGGCGAAGGCGACCAATTTTCTTGCCTCTGCCTCAAGTCCTGGGATAGCTAACCATCATTTGGTTGCTCGTTTTAACCAGCACTCGGCAGCTCTGTCCAATGGACGCTCGGTCGATGATTTGGGTGCCACTGGTACGAACCAGTTCGTATCTGTTATGCAACGGCAGCAGACTACTCAACTACACGATGCTGGTGCCTTCAACCCGGCCGCTTTCTTTGCATTCAACAGGGGCTCCAACTTAGCTTCCCAGCATCATTCTGACCAAGCCATATCTGACCACCAGCTTCACCATCATAGCCAGCGACAAGGCCAACAAGATCACATCCATCAACAGCAGCTGCCGCAACAACATCAATCCGCTGTAATGACAACAAATCTCTTCGGCAGGAGTAGAGAAAGTTCGAGCTTGTCAACTGGCAGCAGAAATGTGATCGCTGACCAAGCTTGCGCTGGCCTCTTGAAGCTTGATGATAGCTCAGTTTTAGTTGGTGTGGATCAGCAAACTTTGACCTTGAACACAATCAACGACTTGCGCCAGCATCCGCGTGTCTCTGCATGTAGTGATAGCAACAATTTCAATAGTAAGAATGGTCATCGATCCAGCATAGGCAACCGTGGCATTATGGTTCCCAAAGCCAGCCCTCCTGGCACCAAACCAACCAGCAACGGTCTGATGAATGGAGTTGCCAGCATTAGTAACGACGACGTTCACACGGCCTCGGGTTGTCTGAGTAGTGGTAACCGCATAACAATGAACAGTAAGAGCGGTAGCAAAAGCAAGATGAATGGCAACACTAGGAAAGACAAGACCTCGAATTTCCACGCAAATTCCGAGTCACCTAGACGCACCTTTGCCTGCCCCACTTGCGGCAAGGGTTTCTCCGAAAAATTTAACATGAAACGCCATATGCAAATACATTCCCAAGCTAGACCCAAATATATTTGTAACGAATGCTCAAAAAGTTTCGCATGGAAAGATAACTTCATTCGCCATAAGAAGGCCGCTCATGAGACCAGTCAACATGAATAACCAGTCAAGCAGTTCCTAGATGACCCTTCGAACGAGATGGGTAGAGATGCCAAATACCTTGATTGAACATTGAAGTTGGAACTACAATGATAGGAAATTTGACCGTCGGTGTCAAATGAATGATATCATATTGACGTAATAGATACAAGAATACATGACACGACATATGAGTACTGCAATTTGATTGGATGCAGAGGCAAGCTATTGATGCGTCAAACTCTCGTTTGTAGGAGGATATAACTCTTGCATAAGTTAGCGAGAGCTGAATGGCGCAAGGACCCAATAAGCCTGGAGATGTCCCTCGCCATTGTTTCATCATCATGTTTGTGTCTGTGTGATAACGCATGTGATACTACGTGTTATTTATGTTCACCAGACTAGCTCTCGTCTTTCGGTGGCCATCTTGTTGGACAGGTTGTGCCTGAACTTAGCAAATTGATATAATAGTAAACTAGTTGAAATTTTCACAGATAGTCACCCCCAACAAAATTTTAGCGAGCTTGTTACTTTGCCCGGCTTACGGGCCAAATGTATTCCGTATCCATCTTCTTATTGTACCCACTCTTTGCTATGCTGCCTCACATAGAAGCAATCAAATCAAATGAAAAGTATCAGTTATCGCAGTCCAATCATTTGGAGCTCATTCGCAAAAGTGTTGCCATGTTTGCCAATAGGACGCTACTTGCTAGCGTCGTCATTCGCGAGCCTTTCGTAATGTACAACGAACCTTCAAGCTCACTTCCGGGCGAAATAGCAGTGACCAATATAGAAAACTATAGCGGCATTGCAATCGAGGTTGTGAGACACCTGAGAAACATCTTCAACTTTAAGCTCAAGATGGTCCGTACAAAGGATGGCCAGTTTGGAGCTCTGACGGCAAACAACAGTTGGACAGGCATGATGGGAGCGCTAGTGAAAGGAGAGGCCGACATTGGGGTGACCGCCCTATCGATAACTATGGCCCGCGCGCAGGCAATTGATTTCACGCGAGCCTACTATGTTGAGACTGCCGCCATCTTATTGCGGATTCCCGAAGAGATTCAGAATTATTTTGCCATCTTTGAGCCATTCTCAACTCAAGTTTGGTTTCTGCTTCTAACTACTATTTTAATTCTCATATTTCTGATCACAATCATGACAAAACTTGAAGAGAAACAACGTGAGCAGCATAGGTTACACAAACTGGCCAAGTTCGTGGCCGAGCATCGCAATGTTGAGACGAGCAGGAGTAGACCATCTTTACATTCCGAAATCTCTTACCAGAGGGAGCTGGGACACAAACTGGCGGCCTTAAATGAAGCCAAATACAACCAGGAGTTTGGCTCAACCTGGCTCGAGAGGTTCTACTATGCAACATCGTGCGTGCTGAACATCCTTCTCATCAGAGGTTAGTGGTGGCCGACAGTGAGTTTGCCCATCATTCACGACTAACAAAAATCTCCACGCTCCAACTAGATATCAAGCACCCGCCGAGCCAAACGCCCATAAGGATCATGGTTTGCGTTTGGTGGCTTTCGACAACGGTGATAGTGAACATTTACCTGGGAATCCTGTTCGGCCAGCTGGTTGTTCCGCGCCGGCCGCGTTCAATCGAGTCACTGGAGGAGCTCGTCGGCCAGAACCAAATCGATTGGTGTGTAACGCGTGGATCGGCCATCTACGAGCTGTTCAAGCATTCGCAACAGGATACCGTCTATGGCCAATTGGGCGCCAGAATGAAACTGGTCTCCTCGGCCGACGAGGGAGTTGAGCGGGTTGTTAGATTAGGTTGGGCTTTTATTCGCGAGCGTTCAATTTTAACATTCAAGGTTAGCTCTCGTACAGTTTGCAGTTTAGGAGAATGAATTTAGGAGCTAAAAGGCTTGCTTGAGCTTAATCCAAATCATCAACTAACCTGCATTCGATTGTGTCGCATGCAAATATACGCCAAAATTACGCGTCTTAGGTGGCAAAGGAGCACAATCGGCTGAGGGCTTGTAAGCTGCAGCTTGCAAAGGAGAACTTCTTCTCAGTTGGCTTTGGCTTAGGTTTAGCGAAGGGTTCCATTTACCTGGAGGCGTTTAATTCGGCCATCACTTTGATGATCGAGAATGGATTTGTTTCGCGCTGGCAATCGATGTATTGGCCAGAGAGGAATCAATTTACTGAATGCGGCCTGCAACCATTGCGCGAAGGTGAACCACTTTCAATGAAACACTTCATAAGCATTTACCTAGTCTGCTCGCTCATAGTACTTCTATCAGCAATCATTTTAACCTACCAAACCATTCACGAGCTCTTCCTTGGGCTGACAGTGTTAAGAAACCGGCCGCCTGCAAACGGCTTGAACGAAGGAAGAATCTCAAAACAGTCGAGTGCCCAAATTCGGTAATGAAGTTTGACCAACCGGAAGGAGGTCGCCAAAGCCTCCCTTGGCTGGCTGTATCCCTTGGCGCTCAGGCTAGAATGATTTGATTACTAGTATCGGACTGCATCGTACGCCTCGCGTTCGTCATGGGCCAAAGTTCTGGCCCCGCAAATTCAGGCAGCTCTCTCTCTCTCTCTCGCTCGCTCGCTCGCTCGCTCCTCCCGTTTGGCCCCAAAGGCCAATTTGCTGGCTGCCCATTGGGCCAAATATAACGCCGATAAGGAGGAGAGATCCTGCTTGTGTGCTCCCATGTCTGGCCTCCCAATCAAGTTTGAATTTGTCCCATCCAACCAGTTGGCCAGCGAGCAAACAGGAGGAGGAGGCTCAAGGTTGGCCAGCTTGAATGGTGGCGCGGATTTATCCAGCATTGGGCCCTTTGAGCGAGGCTCGCGTCCGACATGCAGCGGCCGCGCTCATGGGGGCGCCAATGTTGACCCAATTTAGATTGACTGGCTCCATTTGGCCCGCCGAGCTTGGATGAATTATAAGCTGGTTAACTAGTGCGGACATGGAGAGGCCAAATGCATCCGCGATGTTCGCCAGCTGGCGCAACAAACGGACAGAGGGGCGAGTTTTGGCGCCGGTCGGATTGGTTGCGATGAACATTCAGCGTGGGCGCCATTGGCTTTTGGAAGAGCAAGCAAGAGCGACACAACTCTGAGCTTGGCGGCCATCTCGCGCGCGCGCGCGCTCGCGAACGGCCCTAGGTTGCCAGCAGACGGACGGACGGACAAACAAGCGGCCGGCGGGCCAACCAGTCGCAATGGCCGACATCTTAGCATTGGCAATAACATACAAGCGAGCCGCCTGAACTGGAGCCAGAGTTGGAGCCGACGCTGAGCTGAGCTCACATGAAGCTTTAGTTAGAAACACACAACAAACTCAATCTAATTAATCTTGATAAATTGTTCTCGGAAAGCGAGGAGAAGGAGAGGCAAAAGGTGTCTCATCAAGCGAGAAACATGAGCCCAACTTTACTCTCGTCTTCTGGCGGCTGAACTCGTTAGTTGGTCGGTCGGTTTGTTTGTTTGCTTGCTTGTTTGCAGAGGCCAGTTGGAAACAAAGAGCAAAGCCCGCCGCCGCTCGCACTCCTCCTGGCGGCCACCTTTGGCGCTTGAGGGATGTGATGAATTGCAAGCAGGCGCTCATAAAAATAGAGCCGCCAAAGGCATCGCTCAAAGGTGCGCCCAAACGCCAGAGGCCCGCCGAGCTGGCCGCTCTCCTGCAGAGCTGGACGCCAAGAAGGGGAGGCAAACAGGGGAGGGGGCGGGCCGCTCGTTGTTGCCCGCAAATGTTGGCTTTCAATGGAGTCCATGTTCAGCGGCGCAGTTTGTTTAATTGTCCAAGTTGATCGCCGCACTACTACACCGACTACGAGTGCAATTAAGCTCACACCTGGCCAGGTGGATGCGAGCGAAGCGTTGGTCAGCATAAGTGTTCGCTTTGCGCTATGAGAGAGCTTGCAATCATCATTGCCGAGTGGCCTGAGTATTTCATTTTGTTCTTTGCGACCAAAAATGCGGCAGTGAGTAGCAAGTTCAAGGTTGCTCCGCTTGGTTGGTGGTAATTATATCCCACATTGTAAGGCTGCCAGACTTGGTCTTGCGCCTCCAAAAAAGACAAGCTCCAAAAATAGAGCGAACAAGGCATCACCTGGTGGTTGCCCCTTTCAGTTCAGGCTAGCGCTACCGTTTGAGCGCGCATTCCGCTAACTCTAATCTCATCGTGCAGCCGAATGGATGTGCAAGACCTTCGACTGCGCAAGAAATCGACCAGCGTCTCTAAGAGTGGAAAACATTGGCGAGACTCGGCGCTAACGAGCCGATAAACTCTCAATCGAGCAATCCATCATCCATGTACGATGGTGGTCGAGAGGTTTCCGCTTCCGGTTCGTATCGCCCCATAGCGACGATTCCCGCTGGTCGAGAGTGTTTGTGGAGGCGCGACGACGCCGCTTGGCGCCTCTGTCTCCTCGCCTTAGTTCGGCCTGCTCGGTGGGCTCGGCCAGCTTCCGGCCGCAGAGGCGGCTACCTAGCTGGTGGTCCGTCGCGCTGCTGGCCGGCTATTGCAGCGTGAAATTGGCTCGCTCAGCTTGTTTTGCCCCGGACGAAACTCTCAGCCTTCTAGGCTGCCGATTGAGTGGTTTGCGGGCGGCGAGAGGGGGACTCTATTGGGTTGCGGGATGGAAGCGTGCAGGGCGCGACGAGCAGCCTGAAGACACTGGAGCCAGAAACAAACCAACTCCATGATAGTGAGTTATGGGCTTGCTGGCTTGATTCATGGCCAATTTCCTCTCGGGCGGCTAATTGAAAATTGCGCTCGCCTGGCCGCTCGATCTCGTGCGCGGCTGCCGCTTGATCCCGTCGCCGGGTTGGCTCACTTTTGGGCCCGAATTGGCCCAAACAACGACGTTCGTGCTGGCGCAAAATCGATCCAGCTAGCCAGCCAGCCAGTCAGCCAGCATTAGCTGCTGTTGCAGGTGAAAATCAGCTAGAGACTTGCATCGAGACGAGCTGGCCGCCGGATGTGTTCGCCTGTGGCTCAATTATCGAGTTGGCGCCCGATGATGGAGGAGGCGAGAGCTGGTTGGTGCTCACATGGAAGGCGCCAGCAGCGAGCCTGTCAGCTTGGAGGCGACAGGAGAGTAATCGGGCAGCGAGGGGCCAACTGGCCGCTTGGCCGCCACAGGCGAGCGGCCGCGCCGGCCCGCAGGCCCAATGGACGGACAAGAACACAAGGCGGCCGCGCAGAGGGCGCAACATATATACACAATTATTGTAATGAGTGACATTATATTAATATAATAGCGCGGAGAACTGGGCCCGCAAGTTGGGGCCTCTTTGCGGGTTTGGTCCCAAATATAATGTGCGCGTCGCGAGAATGGTGGCAAAATTATATTAATGGTCTATTAGATAACTTCTGGTTGAGTGCAGAGTTCAAATTGCGCGCCGCAAACTTGGACAGCACTGGCGCAGTGGCGCTGTTAGTGGCAGCTTGGCTTGTCGGCCGGCCACCTTGTTGCGAGCGAGCGAGCGAGCGCCTCGAATGCGGCCGCCGAAGTGGACTTGGCTGCATGTGCATTGAGTTTCGATTAGATAAACTGGATTGCGCATTGGCAGCTCCATGAGGCTAACATCTCGAGACTTTACAAGCGGGCCAGCGGAGAGTTCCAATCGGTGCACAGGCGAACTGGCGCTCGAGAGCGATAACTTCTTACCTATGGGGCTGGTTGATGGGCGCCCCCCAAGTTCGGGAGCGGCCAGTTGTGCGAGAGAGTTCAATTTTGAGGAATTTCTAGCTGAGCTCGCTCGCCGGGGGCCTCTCGTTGGGGCCAAATGCAGCGGTCGCGCATGGCGAGAGGCCTGGCGCGAGACTGCGCACCTGGCAGGCGAGCAAACATTGGGACAGAGAGCGAGATTCCCTCCTCACTCGAGCAAACGGACGCGACTTGCCAGCTCCCAAACGCCGACCGAGCGCCCAGAAGCAGGCTTGCCAGCCTCAAGTGGCATCTAGGTTGATTTTGTGGGCTAATGATGATGAGCGAGAGGTTTGGCTTAAATTGGAGAGTCTGAGAGGAGGCCGAAATTGTTTCAAGGCTTTGGGCTTGCGAGTTGGTGGCGCCGAAGGGGGAGAGCGAGAGGGGAGGCAGCAAATTGGCCGCCAGAGCTGCTCGAAAGTGGGCCCGAAACGGCAAGATAGACGGCATTCTATCTGTGCAGCCAGCATTCACTCAAACGGGGCCAAGGGGGCGGCTGATTTGGCTGAGCCGCTGCTCCAAGTTGACTCAAGTAGCGACTTTAACGCAAACGGAGGCGCAAAATCTCACCGAGAGGACAATTAAATGGGCTAATCCATTTGGCTGGCTTTAGTGTTTTGCCGGCGCAAACTGATCAAGCGTCAAGGGCGCAACTCAAGTTGGTTGGCTGCTCAAGTTGGGTTAGGTTTGAGAGGAGGAGGCAGGAAAGAGAGAGATAGAGCGAGTCAGAGATGATCGTGACAGCCCTTGCGCTGCTATGCCTCCTTCAGCGGCAAGTGATCCCGCTGGCGAGCCAACAGCCTCCATCGGAAACGAGAGCGCCGCCAGCGACCACAGCGAAACCCAACTACCTGTAAGTTGTACTCGCCTCTCATTCCCAACCCGCCGAGCCAACGCTAACCGAGCAAATCGCAGGGAAACTGGCCGCCAGATCACCGGCATCCTCGATAGATTCATGAGTCTCGGCTACGACAAACGCGTCCGCCCAAACTACGGCGGTCCGCCCGTCGAGGTAAACGTAACAATGCGCATCCTTTCAATTAGTTCCGTTAGCGAGGTCATGATGGATTTCACGGCCGATTTCTATTTTCGCCAAACCTGGCACGATCCGCGTTTGTCGTTCAAAAAGTTGGGCGACATTCAGACACTTTATGTTGGCGCCGAAGTTTCAAAGAAGATTTGGTTGCCTGACACGTTTTTTGGCAACGAAAAGTTGGTAAGTGGAGGTTGCAGTTGCACGATCAGAGCCCTCAAAAGAGGGTCCATTTAAATAGAATTTGAGCAAAATTGAATTGCGCCATCGCGGCCACAGAGACAATTTGTGCGAGCTCGCGAACGACCCTAGGCGCTAGCTCCATTGTCGTGATTTGCGACCCTCTATCACTCGGCCCAACCCAAAACCCCCTCAACCACACACTTCGCCTAACTACCACTGTCCATGCAAACAAACCCCCTTTGGCCGCCCAATAACAGGCATATTTCCATGAGGCAACAACCCCAAACGTGTTCCTCCGAATCGACCACTCGGGCGAAGTATACAGGAGTATAAGGTTAGTGTGTGGCGCTTGATCGATTGTCCTGTTTGCCTTGCCCCTTAGCTGTGGGCGCAAACGCTGCTAACACGATGTAAACAAGTCATATCTGGCCAGATATGAACTCTTGGCAGCGCGACAAATAGGCCCCACTGTTTCATGCACTCGCCTCTCTCGAAGCCACCAGAGCGGCCAGATCTCGCTGGCAGCATAGTGGCTAAATATTTGCCCTTCGAATCTGAGATGACGGCAAATTTGAGCCCATTAGAAGATGCACCATCTCCCCTGGCTTCATCGGGCGCTTCTACCTCGAACGCTGGCAAACGAAACAATAGATCGAGCGGGCGAATTCAATTTCAAGCAATGCGCTTGCAGCGAAACACTAACGCAAATGTCAACACTTACAACCCCGCAGGCTCACGGTAACTTCTTCTTGTCCCATGAATTTACAATACTTTCCAATGGACAGACAGCGATGCACAATAGAAGCCGAAAGTTGTAAGTAGTAATGGCGCGCGAGTTGTCCCCGGCTCGCGTTGGCATAATAGATCCAAAGTTTCATGGCCAAAGGGCTCGCTAGAGTGAAACTCGAGCTTAAGGAGCTGGAGGTAGAAGAATCTTGGTCCAAGTGAACGTGGCTCCGCTAAAACCGTTGCAATTGCTGGCCAAACTGACTCAAATTGAAATTGACGAGCCTAATGATGGATGCTAGTGCTCGAATGGTCCCAGTGGAAAAGTTCCAAACAAGAGGTCCATTGAGTCGGCCAAACAAAGACTTTTCGGCTAGAGAGTTGCGATCTTGGGCTCGTTGATGAAGAGAAATTACTCTTGTCCTTGTTTATCTCTCGACTCGGGAGAATAATGCTCCTCTCTGGCCGCGTCTTAATCTGATACTCATTCAAGTTTCGAGTCAAGTTTTTAAAACTTTCGCCCCCTCCAACTCATTGCCCCTCCCTATCTCTTCTTTGCGCGCGTTCTCCTAGACGGCTACAACGTAAAGGATATCATCTATAGGTGGGCGCGCAAGGAGACAGCCGTGGAGCGAGATAAAGAGATTTCGCTGCCCCAATTCGACATTGTTAAAACAGTGCAAAAATATAGACTCGAGGAGCTAAGCTCAGGTAGGTGCTCAGGCTGGGTTGGGCCCCACTGGCCGCGTTAGCTCTTTGGGCGCCTGTCCATGGCCTGTCAGGCGTCGGCCGCGGGTCTATCCATCAAGCAAACTGATTCGTTCCAGCGCTGCCGCTAGTTCCAGTGAAACAATGACACTTAGAGGCGGATCCAGTGGGCCGATTGGGAAAATCTGTTTCCAGTTACTGGCAATGGCAAGCGGCCGAGCATGAAGTGGCCCATCTAGATTAACCTGAATATTCGGCCACACTAGAATGGGACAGGGAACGGAGGGCATTATATTAACCAACCATCTCTCTATTCAATTTGCAGGCACCTACTCGCGTCTCATAGCCGAAATTCATTTTGCGCGCCGGATGGGCTACTACCTGATCCAAATTTACATTCCATCCTCGCTCATCGTAGTCATCTCCTGGGTCTCATTCTGGCTGCATAGGAACGCGTCGCCAGCTCGAGTTCAATTGGGCGTAACTACTGTGCTCACAATGACAACCCTAATGTCTAGCACAAACGCAGCCCTACCCAAAATATCCTACGTCAAGTCAATAGACATCTTCCTCGGTACCTGTTTTATAATGGTCTTTGCAGCCTTGCTCGAGTACGCCACGGTTGGTTACCTGGGCAAACGGATCGCAATGCGCAAGGCCCAGATTCAGCACGCCCAATCGCAGGCCCAAGCGCGCCTCTTCGCCCAACTCCAGGCACAAGGCGCCCAGGGCGACTCCGTACCGCCGACAACTGCAACCACTTTGCTCAATGGCGACCCCTCAATTTGTTTGCAAGCTCAACTGCAACCGCAATCACCTCCAATGAGCGCAAACCTAAACATAATCGAGCAAAACTCGCCCCTCCCGCCAACTCAACAGGCTTCGCTAATCGATCAATTCATGGCCAATCAGATCGACTTTCAGCTTGCCGCAAATGCGCCCGCAACCGCTCACCTTTCCAAGCTGGCCCCAGAAGTTCCCGAGCGCCATCCATGCCATTGTTTGCGCCAACAACAATTGGCTATCTCGCACCAACTCTGCTGCCCGAGTCCTGCTCGAACTCGGGGCCATCATGCTTGCGAGCACAAACGAGCAGTCCAACCAAATCACTGCCATCTCTGCCACCAATTGGCCACCAGCAATACGTTACCGCGAAATCTGAATCTAGCCAGCGCCTGCAATCACCATAATCAAAGCGGACGAAACAATAACGATGGAAAGAGGAAGCCTCTCCCATGGCACCCGGCGACCACAATCGACGACAATGGCGCGCCCGACAGCTCGGCTTCACCTGCAGCCGCAAACAAAGCTCCGTCATACCGACTGAAGACGGCCTCGGCGGCCGCAACCGCAGCCGCTGCAACCTTCGTCAATGTCCATCGAAGGAACAAGGGACTTCCGCCCTCGTCAAATCCGAACTTTGCGCAATTCGCTTGGATTGGGCACCAAAATCCGAGCTTGGAGACAATCTTTGGAGTTCGTCCGTCCGACATTGACAAATACTCGCGAGTTGTATTTCCAGTATGTTTTGTTTGCTTTCAATTAATGTATTGGATAGTCTATCTTCACATATCTGCCTTCCTGGAATCTGAACAACAGCAACAATAATAGAGAGACCACCAGTTAAACAGGTTCAGTGATGGAAAGATCGTGAACTTTTCCAGATTTGGAAAGTGAATAAGTCTTCTGTCTCCAAGCTTAGTTTGTCTAACATCCAACGCAGTGTTTACAAATGTGTTTTATTGTCTAAAGTAGAGATACATACAATTGAGTTCTATGAGCATGGTGCGCAAACAAAGTCGACAACAACGTAATCATGGGCCATTTCTCGTAGAATGATCGAGGTCGACTCACAGCTCATCATGATGGTGCCTTGTGTTATAATTGCGATGCCTTTGGTCGCGCTGGCTCCTTCTCTGATTTGTCTCGCAACTCGTGCCAGTTAGGATGACTCCCTCAGCTTGCAGGCGGTTCGTGTTGAAAACTGGACTCAGCGGGAGGGCTCCTCTTGAAGCCCCTTGAGGCGCGCTCTTCGATATAAATGGACGCCCTTGTCAGCTCCTCTCTCAATCTGTCGAGCTTGATCACCCAATCGAGGTGCAGATCCTTCTCGTCCGGGCGCAGCTGCTTTCTTTGCTCAGCTCTCCGAGGGCACAAATCGTCATGTGAGTTAGGTGGACCTCGATCACAATTGATTTGTTTATCACTGGCTGACTCCGTTTCTTTGGTCTCTTTCCCTGCTTCTGCCGCCGCTGGAGAGGAGCCACCCTCTACTTGTGAATCTTCAATGATATCTTGTCCATTCTTGTCCGAGAGTGACGCTTCCATAGGCTCATCTGAGGCGGTTTTAGGTGAGTCGATCAGTCT
>Ga0209372_1000520_pt1 | contig 15840 bp, 22 predicted proteins | sample AgamicAtPe_FD_187170 | JGI IMG/M metagenome (GOLD analysis project Ga0209372, IMG submission 187170) | Agave microbial communities from Guanajuato, Mexico - At.P.e (SPAdes) (version 2) | ecosystem: Host-associated > Plants > Phyllosphere > Phylloplane/Leaf | place: Guanajuato, Mexico | collected... | reverse complement strand
CCATCTCCGCTCCTCTCCGCTCCTCTCCTGGCCGGCCAAAGTCGCGCTCAGCTCTGGGTGAACTTGGCCGCTCGCTCGCTCCCCCCGCGCTCGTCTGCTGTCGGCCGGCCGGCCAGCCAGGCGGCCAACAAGTGGGCCAATTTACACATAACAACCCAAAGCCCTGCTCATCCCACTTCAATGTCGTCCGCTCGGCCAGCAGCAACAAGTGGCCGCGCTGGCCAACTGGCCGAGCGTGTGTGTGCGAGCGGCCAGCCAGCCAGCCAGCCAGCGACCACGACGCTGGCCTGCGCTCGCGTGTGAATGACCTACACGGCGCGCGGCCAACGAGCGAGCGAGCGGCCGGCCGGCTGGCTAGCTAGCCAACTGGCCGCCCGTTTGCGCGCGCGAAAGGAAGAGGCGCAGGTCAACGCGAAATGGTAATGATAATAATAATAACAAGAGGGGAGAGGAGAGGAGAGTAATGCAATCAGCGGTCCATCCCGGCCGCCTGTCTCTCCTCGCCTGCAGCTCGGCCGGCCGAGAGTCGTGCGAGGGGCTCGCTCGCTGGCCGCCCGCCCGGCCGCCCCTTCCAGCCCCAGCGCCAGCGCATCCCTCCGCGCTCGCTGAGTGTCAGCGCGCCCGTCTGCCCGCCGCCGCCAGTGCGACCGCCAGCGCGACTGTCCGCGCGCGCCGAAAGGGTCAAGCGGGCGCCACGGACGCCCGCCGCGCGCGCCCCCAAGCGGCGGCCCCGCGCGCCCGCAGACAGGCCGAGTCACGCTCGCCGCCGCCGCCGCCGCTAATTGAAAGCGCACAATGGCCAATTAACGGGCCACTCGCCGCCCAGTTCCGGCCGCCGAGCAGAGCGCGCGGCCCCAGTGTCAGGCGGCGCCGACTCAAGTCAAGCTCCAGCCTCAAGCTCCAACTCCAACCCCAACTCCAACTTTAGCTCGGCCGGCTTGCTGGCTGGAGATTAGCGCCGGAGCCAGCCGATTGTAAACAGGTGCCGCGTCGGTTGCGCAAGCGGCGCAGGCGAGCGCCATTGCGGCACAGGAGCGCGCAGAGGAGCGGCGAGAGAGGAGAAGAGGAGAGGAGAGGAGAGGAGAACAGAATGGAGGGATGCTCGCTCGCTCTCGAGGCGCCGGTTGCGTCAGCTGCGCCATGATCGGGCTTTGCATCAGCCAGTTTCGCAAAGCTCAGAGCGCGAGGCTCGAGCTGCTGCCAATTATGGATGGTGGCTGCCGCTCGGCTTGCTTGCTTGCTGGTTGGCTGGTTGGCTGGTTGGCCAATCAGCAAGCCAGCCAGCCAGCCAGTCAGCTGGACCCAAGAGAGCGGCAAAGGGGAAGGGAGAGACAATTAGTCATTTCGGGCGTTCGGCTCGGCGCAAGGATGGAGGTGGCTCACTTTCGCTCGCTTGTTAGCTCGCCGGCCGATAATTGTTACCTGAGGACTCTGTTGCTTGGTGACGACACAAGCAAATCAGAGCGACGTGAGAGTTAGAGACAATAAAAGCGGCTAAATCCGGGCAATCAAACGGGCGAATTGGGCCGGCCAAGCTGCTTGCGCTCCAACTATAACGCGCCGCTTGGTTCGCCCTTCGCCTTTGCCTTCGCAGCAAACGACTTTGGAGCTGGAGACAGTTTCACTCACCTTGATCGTCTTCCTTCTCGGCCGTTCGTCTCGCCGGTTTGAGCCTTCCACTTGAAGCAGCGCGAGCCGTCAGATTTGAAGCATTTGCGCGCCCCGCTCGCCCAATCCGCTCGCCGCCCAAAGCGGGCCTCTCACTCGACTCTCGGAACTGCGGGCCACTCGAAGCCTCCCTCCACTTCCACCTGCTGCTCGCCTCTTTGCTGCGCTTGTCTCTTGCCACTGGTTTTCGTTTTCGTTTTGGTTTGGGTCTGGCGCTGGCGCTGGTGGTGGTGTTGCTGCTGCTGTCGCTGTTGCTCTGGGGCGGCCAGCTAGTCTGCGTCTGTATGTGTGCTTAGCGACAGTAAACAAGCAAACCAAACGAGCCACTCATTCCGGCTGCGAGCGCCAAAGCGAACTGAGCCAGCAAACTCGGCTGGCCGCCGATTGAGCTGCGAGCGAGCGGATTGGCCGCGCAGCCAAAGACGGCGGCGGCTGCGCAGCGGCGCCTGCGCACTCGCGGGCCAGCTCCCCGCCAGTCGGCCGGATGATCCAGGTGCATCAATGAGCCGGCCGCTCGCAACGCTCAAAACACGAGCTGCCCGCAACAGAACGCGGAAGTGTCGCCGCCGCCGCCGCCGCCGCCGCCGAGCGCATCTCGCGCTCAGCTCGCACTTGCGGCGCCGCCGCCGCCACCTCGAGCGGAGGCGCCAAGCCGGCCGCCTCTCGCCAAGCCGCCCGAGCCGAGAGCCGAGGGCCAAGGGCGCCCCGCTCGGCTCTGCCCAAGCAGCTCGCCGGCCCTGATTGCACAAATGATTGCCAACTTGGGCGCAAACTTAAACGCCCGCCTCTCACCTGAGCGCCACAATCCAAATTGCAAATCAGCAGCGAGCTCATCTGCCTGCCCGCCCGCCTGCCTACCTCTCGGGCAAGCTCGCTAGCAACAACGCGGCTCCTGCTCATTGTTGTCGCGCGGCCCGGCAACTCCAGCAAGGCGGCGACATCACGTTGATGGTGACACTCAATTTAGAACTGATTTTCAAGTTCAGCGAAAGTTGCAATTAAAAAGGAAATTGCACCTCGCGCGCAATTTCAAGCCCGAAGCGAGAGGCGAGCGCGAGGGAAAACCAGCCAGCCAGTTAGCGAGCTCGCCGCCAACCGGCTCGCCCGCCTCCAGCTCGGCTCGGCTCGGCTCGGCTCGCCCGCCGACAACAATGCGACTGGGGGCGCCGATAACAACAATAATATTATTATTTGTGCCAATAATACGCACTGTCACGCACCTGTCGATGGGCTCGCCGGGCGGCCGGCAAGGCTTCTTCGTTCCTCGCTGCTCGCTCTTCGCTCTTCGCTCTTGCCTCGCTCCTCTCCTCTCGCCGCTCTCTGCTCGCTCGAAGTCGTCCTCGCCGCCGCCGCCGCCGCCGCCTCCACCTTGCCCGCCGTCGTAAACACCTCTCGCCCGGCCTAACCGCTAATAGCCCGGCCCAAATTAGACCAACCGGCCTCCTCAAGCCCCAAACTCGCTCCTCCAAACGCCCGAGCCGCCCGCCAGCCAGCCGCCGCCGCCAGTCGGGCGCGCGCAACAGGCAGCAGCAGCAGCGGCCGCCGCCAAACAAGTTTCAGGGGCGAAATCTCGCGACTCCATGCCAATTGTAATGCGCTCGCCGCCGACGGCCACCCATTCGAGTCGGGCCAGCTTCCAGCAAAACTCGGGGACTTCCATCCGCCAGTTGGGCGCGAAAGGAGCCGCCGGTTGCTGCGAGCGCCGCTCGACATCACCTCAGCCGAGCTCAGCCGGCGCCCAGTTTGCGCGCTCTCGCTCAAGCGGAGTGAGTGCAAAAATAGATCAAGTTTTGCGCCAACTTGAGGAGGAAAGTTGAGGAGGAAAGAGGAGGAACAGATGCGCTTGGTTGTTATTTATCATTGAGGAAGCGAGCGCGCGTTGGCCGCGCCGATGGGGCATCTGTTGCGTGGTCGTCGGCTGCTGCTGCTCCTTCTCCTTCTTCTTCTTCTCCTTCTTTCTCTGCCGCCGCCGCCGCCGCAGGTAATTGGGGCCCGCGGAGAGTGCAGATGCAGTGGCGGCCGCCCTGCGCGCGGAAACATGCACATGTCTGCGCGCGCGCGCCTCGGGCCGGCCGCTTGCATAAGCGGCCAGCGCAAATCCGGCGCCGCCAGCAGCGAGAGGGGCGAGCAGCGCGCGCGCGCCCAACGCGTGCTCGCCGCCGCCCATAGCGCACCGCCCGAATTAATGATGACAAAAATAGCCGCCACCGCGCCACTGGCGCATCCGCTCGGCCAACCGAGGGGCGGCAAGGAAAGGAAAGGAAAGGAAAGGCGAGGCAAGGCGAGGAGAGGAAGCAGCTGACGGCTCTCCGCTCAGAACTCGCGAGCGGCGGCTGTTCGGTCTGGTTCAGTTCTGGTTCTGCTTTCGCTCTTGGCTGGTTTGCGCAACCGGCGACTTTCGCTCGGCCGGCGGCGGCGGCGGCAACAGATGCGGCTTTGCGCAACGAGCCCCTGCAGCTGCTCATCTCCGCTCGGCCGGCTCCTCTCGAGCGGCGCCAACTGAGGCTTGGGCTGGGGCGCCCATCGCGCCGCGCGTGCCACTTCCAGCGGCCAGCCCGGCCAAAATCGGACCCAAACTGAAACTGAAACTCAAACTGGAGCCCCAAAGTGAAAATCGGGCCGAAAGTGGGCCGAGTCCAATATCAGCTTCCCGCCGCGAGCAGGAAGCTGCGCGCGCCAGCCAAGACGGGGCCAAGATTAATTAGCCGCCCGCCAAGCTCGACCACCTGCCGGCTACGGGCGCGGCGCGCATTGTCTTGCCGCCGCCGCCGCCGCCGCTCGGTCGCCATGGAAATGGAGGCGGCCAGATTGGTGGCCCCGCCGACCGGCTGGCCGCCAAGTCTCGCGCTGATCTCCAGGTAATTGAATTCTAAACGGAAGCCGAGTGATTGATTCCTTGTCACCAGAGTGGAGCCAACTTGCGCCTGGCTCGACTTGGTTCAGCCGGCGCAAAGTGGGCTGAATTTGCTCGCGCGAACAAACGAGCGCGCAAGGGCTGCCCCGTTCGCGTGCAAAACCAAGAGTTGGCCGCCATTTGAATGCACTGCCGCCGCCGCCGCTGCCGCCGACTCTGCCGCTTACGCCGACGCGCACGCACACACTTGCCGCTCGCGCCCGAATCTCGCTCATATTTCATCGGCGATCGAGACGGGCCACGACCAAATGGGATGCGCGCAACTCGATCTGGCCGAGGATGCGCGCGCCGGCCAGGTGTGCTTTAAAGCGCGCCTGGCTCGACGGGCTCCACTCGCGCACAGGGAGCGCTGAATGGGCTCCAGTCGCGCGAGGGCGGCTCAATGGGCGCCGCCCGCGCAAAGTGGAGCCCTGAAAGCGACAGACGGGGGCCAACGAGGGGGGGGGCTCAACTCAGCTCACTTTCGCTCGAACTCGTCTTGGCCCGCTGCAAGCTCGGAGGCTCCAGTCTGGCCGGCGCCAGCGGTCAGCGGGCGGCCGGCAGCGATCTGTTGCGCGTTAGCAGAGGAGTCGTCCATCTGCTCGCGCCACTTGGCGCTCGCAAAGTCAATTAGACGCCCGATCCAATTGGCTGCGGCGCTCAGCCGGGCGGCCGCTCGCGCTAAGCGCAAGCCGGATCTCCTTGAGAGCAAAGCGCGCTCAACCCGGCCGCTCAACTCCCCGAAGCTCGGAAGCCAAGCGCGCCCCTCTAAAACCTGATTTAGCGCGCAAACTGACCATGACTCGCCGCACAGTAGCAACAATTGCACTCTCCCTCATTAGCATGTGAATTGAACGTTAACTCCTCAACTGTTACCGTTCCATCTCCAAACGAGCCAGGCCGCCTCACGTCCGCGCAATCATGTTGCAGCCCCATCCAGCGCCTTCCCCTCTATTGACTCAGCCCGCGACCAAGGCTCGCTCGTTGGCTTTAGCGGGCTGAACTGGAAAAGCACCTGTCTAGCTGAACTGAACTGAACTGGACTGAACTGGACTGCGTTGCACAGCACTGCACTGCACTGCACTGCACTGCACTGAGCTGCACTGAGATGAGCTGAGCGGCCAGCTAGAGCGAAAGCGCGATAAAACTCAACCTTCCACCACAAACTTCACCTGCCGCCAGCGCGCGCGCGCGCAACTCGCCCGGTGTCATTTGCATAAAGGGTTTAAATTAAAATGCAAACTTATAGGCGGCCGCCAGCCAGGCGCCATAATCTGGCTGATCGATGGGGACGCGCAGCTCGGCCTTCGCTGGCCCCTCGCCTTGCCTGCGCTCTCGTTGGCGCGCGCGCTTGAGCGCTCCTAGCGCCATCTGGTGGCCGCCGGGCGCCAGCCAAAAGTGTGCCCGAAAGCGAAGGAAGTGGCTCAAGTGGGAGGCATGCATGAGCACAGTGAGGCCGACCATTCGAGAGGCACTCAATTCTGTCGGCATTCTATCATGAGAAGAAGACATCAAGCGCAATGTGTCAACCATTGCGCACTCTAATCCATTGTTGCGTGCCCAACTAAGGCCACTCCAACGGTGTTCCATTGCACTTGTTTGCTTTGGAAGCCAGGTCAGCGTGCCACCGGCTGGCCGACCAAGAGGCTAGAGTGCGCCCGCTTAGCCGGCCGCTCGGTGGCCAGCCGGGCCAGGCTTGGGGGGGGGGAGCGCGCGCGCAAGTCTCGCCGGTTCTCGCCGGAGGCGCTCATTGGCCGCTGGCGTGCAATGCTGGCCGCCGCAAACATATTGGGCCGCGGCGAGGAACAGGTGACCAGAGTGGCGGCCAGTTTGGGCGCCAACTCGAGGCTTGTGGCTCGAGGCTCGAGGCTTGATGGCGCGCGGGCGTCACGCCAACTCGGGATCAGCAAGTGACAGTTAGCTCTCTCTCCGCTCGGCTCAAAAGCCGGCTGCTTATCACTTTCTCGCACCGGTTGGCGAGCGGAGGTGCTCGGCCAATTCGGAGCGAGCTTGAAGCGAGGCGAGCGGGCGGCCATCAAGTGAGAGTTCACACTTGATGGAGCAACAACAATACGAGACCGCGCGCGAAACCAACGATTTCCTGTCAATCCGAGCGAGCGAGCGAGCGAGCGAGCGCTGGGAGTGATGAGCCGAGGAGAGCTCCTCCAGGCGGCCAGCCAAACGCGCGACCTGCCACCTGTCACCGGAACTGGAAGTGGCAGTGGAAGTGGAATTGGATGCCGGCTCTGATGTGAGCGCGCGTTTGGGCGGGCAAAGTTTGCGCGAGTTTGGCGACAAATTTGAATAAAGTGGCCGGCTCCTCGAGTCCGAATTGGGCCAACACAAGCCGAGCGGCCGAGCTTTGCGCACTGACTCCGAGCGAGCAGCCTCATTGGCCCGCCAGCGGCCGAGCGAGCCACCGGCCGCCTAATGATAATGATGATGACCTAAGACTCATCATCACTTTAATGATGATTATAATCATTATCGTTATTACTATCACTCGGCCGCTCGTCTCTTGTCGGCGGCCGACGTGGGCGCCGCTCGCACTGCCGCCGCCGCCGCCGCCGCCGCAGCCGGATGAGCGCGAGGGCGGCCCACTTCCGGCTGGCATCGCGCGTCCGAGTTGGCGACACTCGGCCGGCTCGCCCATATAGATTTGGCCGCCGCCGCCGCCAAGTGATCGAGTGGGTGGCGAGCGGGCGGGATGATTTTGGACTCTCGGCCGCTTGATTGGACTGTGCGGATAAGTGGACTTGGCTGCGGGCGACACTTGGGCGCCGCCGACAAACAAGCGCCCGCCGGCCGGCCGGCAGCCCAATCCGCTTGATTAGGACCATCGGCGATCAGTTCGAGCGCACGAAGCGGCGGCGGCGGCGGCGGCGGCCGAGTTGCGCAACACAATCGGGAGCTGCTTATGATGATGATCGTATCATTATCATTATTACTATTATGATTGTCCATTTTGTTGACTCTTCTCGCTCCCTTGTTCATCCGAGCCGCCTTTGGCCCCCAGAGGCCGCGAGCGGCGCGCGGCGGAGAGCGAGCGCAAGAGAGAGAGAGATCAAAACTCTCGCCGGCTGCCCGTTTCCAATTTGACGGGCGATCTTCTGGGTTAAATAAGCGGCCGAGTTGGAACGTGAAATGATGATGATGATGAGGCCGCTTATCATGATGACGATCGTCGCGCTGAGCGTCGCCCAGAAACATCGATCTGGCCGCTGGGGAGGAGGGCGGCCATTTGTTCCACTTAATGGGCGGCCGGCCGGCGGCCAGGAGCGAGAGGCGGCCGGCGGAAGCGGAAGATCTTGGCCGCGGCTCGGGTTGGCCCAGACGCGAGGCTCGCCGTTAGAGGCGGGCGCAGGCGCAGCTCCATTATCTCGACTTGGATTGGGCGCGTGATTGGTCGGGGCGCAGCTCTGATTGGGTTCGCCCCTCTCTTAGGCTCGCCCGGCGCGGCCACCATTTCAATCGTCCTCCTCGCCGCGGCCGCCGCCGCCGCCAATCAAGCTGATTGCGGCCAACCTGGCCGCCTGATTAGCGGGCCAGCCAGCCACTCCAGGTGCCCCCCCCCGAAGTGGCGCCGCCGCGAGCGAGCTGAGGCCGGCAACGATTACGCATCAATGGCCGCCGCCGCCCATCCCCCTCCTCTCGCATACTCTTGCGGCGGCCCATTATTGAGATGGGCGCCACTTCCGGCCGGCGCGCGGAAGCTGCGCCGGCGGTCAAGTGCGCTGGAAGTGGAAGTGGCGGCGGCGGCGGCGGCTGGGCTTCCAGTTTGCGTGCGCTGCCATTGGCACGTAACTGGCGTGTGAATTATGAGCGGCGCCCACTCGGCCGCCAGTGGAGCCGACTGAATCACGTGTTGGCGCAATGAATCCTTTCAATACAATGCAGCAGGCAGCCATCCTCTCCTCTCCTCTCCCCTCCGCTCGGCCCCTTTCGTGTTGCGCGCAAACGGGCAGGTGATGACGAGCCCGCTGAATCCCCCCGAGCGAAGAGGCGGCGGCGGCGGCGGCGGCAGCCTGATTGGCCGGCCGCATTGTTGTTGGCGCTGTTGTGGCGGCGGATCCTGTCCGCCCGTCACTCTTGCCCGGCGGCCGACCGGCGCCTCTGAATCAAGCCATCAGCCTTTTGTTGTTGTTGCTGCTGCTGCTGCTGCTGCTTTCTTGCTTGCCGCCGCGCCGAGGCGGCCTCCTCGCGGGCGCGTTAAGCTAATGATAATCATTATTTTGATTATGATTATTACGCTCGCTGATCCCGACTGCGGCGCCAGCGGGCGAGCCAGCCGGCCAAGAATCCGACAAAGGCCGCTTATCTGGGCGCAACACGTATGCCTATAGGCGCGCGCGCGTGGCAAGCGCGCGACACCTTGCGGCCGCGAGAGGCGCGCCGGATGAGGCTTGCCGGCAAGGCAAACTGAAGCGGCGCAAACGAGGCCCGATAAACGGCGGCCCAAATGTAAATGGCCGCCTTAATCGACAGGCGACATCCATTCGAATTCAAATCAATGGCCGCCAAGCACCATTAGTCATCCGGTAACGGCGGCTCGCTAGCGCACTGGCCCCACTGCTGGCCAGCCGCCGGCCGTCCAGCAAGCGAGCATCCGGTGGTCAAATCGACATCATTTTGTTGTCGTTCAATCACATCTAATCTAATGTTTGTCGGCGAGCTGGCCGCTGGTGCCAATAATGACGATTCCTCCAACCTCCTCGCCCCTCGCGGAGGCCGGCGGGCGCCATCAGGCCGCTAATGATTCTGGCGTCGCCGCCGCCGCTGCCGCCGACTTGGTCGCTCTTGGCGCCAGCATCCGCGTGATGTTGGACTGGCTGGGAGGCAACGCGAACGAGCAGCACTTGCCGGCCGGATGCTGGCGAGAGGCTCGCCGAGGAGGCCGCGCCAATGCACGCATGTAATGGTCCGGCTCAGCGGCCGAGACTCGAGGCCTCCGCCGCTTGGAGGAGCGGCAGTGGCGGCGGCGGCGGCGGTGGCGGTGGCGGCGGAATCATCATCATCATCATTATTGTTGTTGTTGTCGTCATTATTATCACTCCTTCCTCCTCCTCGCTCGCTGGTCCGCTTGTCTCGCTCGAGCCGGCTGCATCTCGGCCGCCCGCTTATGGGCAAATCATGATGTTCCAGCGGCCGCCTCTCGCGCCTCCCAACTGGCCGGCGCTGGATCAACATCGCCGGCCACTGGCTCCGGGCGGCAGCCTTGACGATCATTAATGGTGATGAAGACAGAGGGACTTGCGCCATGAATGCCCCCGCCGGCCGAGGAGGGCGCGCAGAGGCCCAGCCGGACATCCAGAGCCCGAATGGCTCCATCCTAGCACGGCGCCGAGGGAGCTCCCGCCCGGCCAGCATCTCCGGCGGAGGCCTCCGCTAGCCGCCCGCCGCCCGCCGCCCGCCGCCAACATCATTAGCCGGCCGGCCGGCTCCCGCGGCCATCGATCAAGTTTAGCCGCTGGACCAGCCGGGCCAGCTCGGCCGCACCGGAGCCGAGAGGAGTGGGCCGGCGAGACCGGCGCCGAGATATCGTTAACTTGCTTCCCGCTTCGGCCCTAATGTTGCTCCTTCCTCCTCCTCCTTAACCTTGCCTCTCGCTCCCGAGCCGGCGAGCTCCCAAAGCAGCCTCCTCCAACACTAACAAACCCAGCGCCAACATCCACCTTTCCTCCCCCCCCCCGCCAGTCCCGCTTCAAACCAAATCCAAGCGGCCACCAGAGCAATAGTCTGCTCAAAAACCCACCCAACTCAATGGGCCGAAAACCCAAAGCTGCTCGCTTGTCCACTCGGCGTCGACCAACTTGGCAAAGTCATCATATTCCCAGCTCGGCGGCCAAAGCGGGCGGACGGACGGAGAAGCCTGCCATTCGACTTCATCACTCACGAGTTACAAAACCATTAACTTTAGAACTGGCCTTTAATTTGCAGACTCTTGGCGAGCAAAACAAAGTCACATTAAATCTAATGGTCGTCGCTGGTCCCTCCAATCCAATGTTGACATCCAACCCTCTCGGCGACCTCCTCCTTGGCCTTAGGACCAGAGCTTGCATGGGGGCCACTTTCGGCCAGCTCCTAACTAGAGGATACAAAATTTGACAGGCGAAGGAACAACAATGCACCTTTAACAGTGCAAAAATCAGTGTAGTGAGATGCGCAGCAGTTGTGCTGGGGCGCATTACGTGTACAAGTAAAGCCTGGTGTTTGTGTGTTTATCTCCATAAGATTTCTCCACTCTAAAACAAACTATTTTTGGCCACAATGGATCGGTTGGGGTGGCCAACAAGACTTTAAATCGAACATATTTAACGCCCAACGATGACACAAAATCAGCCCTAGACAAACGCGATTGTCCAGCCCAGAACTAGCAATCGGCGGCTTTAAAAACAGGGAGAAATCTCTGTCAATCAAGTGAATCAGCTGTCTAAAATCGTGTGAAAGGGTTTTTGCTGTTGAAAATTAGAGTTATTTCACATCTATAGCATAACGATTACGAAAACAGCACAACGAAATCATGATAAGGGCTTCATAGAGATCTACACAGATAAGAGCCAACTAGAGCTTAGAAACTATAACAATATCGATGGAGAAGTTGGGCCATCACAACCATGTTGCAAACACAACCACCAAATCCTATTCCCAATCAGACTTTATTGTTCAGCCAAAACAAGGCCCGCCCAGCAACAGTCCAAGTGCCGAGACAAATGATACTCAAGGTGATACATACATGAACGGCACGACGAACGGCCAAGATCCTGCTTATAATTGGTTTCAGATGCCCAAAGTGGACTCTTTTCTCGACCTCATCACGATCAGTTGCTCGCTGGCTGTGATATTTGGAGGTATAGTACCATACATCCCGCAATACTTGAAGATCAAACGATCTATGAACAGCGATGGGTTCTCAACTTATGGTCAGCATCAAGCTCAAACTTCTTAGCGAGCGAATCCAATGCAAAATCTAACCCCAACTCTGTCTTCCACAGTTTGTTTAACCTTATTGCTGGCCAACATACTTAGAATAATGTTCTGGTTTGGCCATAGGTTTGAACTTCCAATACTTTTCCAAAGCTTTGTGATGATTGCCACGATGATGGCGATGATGGAGATTTGCGTCAGAGTTAGAGATAAACGATCCTCATATATAATCTCAAGTGTTAATCTTGGCAATGCTCATCATAGGAACCGAAATCGAACGGGTAAGCTTGAGGACAATGCTATCAACGAAAGACACACCGAATCCACGCCAATCTACTCGGTCCTGGATGACTCCTCCATGACCCCGTCTGCCTCTGCATCCTCAATGCCGGCAATCTCTCATCTCTCTTACCATTACCAGTGTCGACCAGATGCAATTTCGGGTGAGGGATCTATTACGCAGCTATCAATGAGCACCAATCAGGACGCTGCTCATAGCTTTTCAGATGAATCTCACAATCTTAGTCAAAATTCTGCATTGCAACCCTCCCAACCATCTGCTTCCGTTCAATCGAGAAGAAGTCGGACAAACAAATGTGAGCCTCCAAAGCCAAGAGCAGTTGAACATCGACACGCTCCATCTCATCCATCCGCTTTCTGAGCTTAAATCTAACCTACGCTCACCTACTCTCTCTATTCCTTTTTTTGCCTACGAACTAACCGTAATCCACCCATCTCAATCGCTAGGTTTTGGGGCGAAAGACTTCTGGGAATGGGACAACCTGTTCAGCTATGTTAAGTTTTTACTACTTTTCACCTTCCTGATCGGCCTGTTGACTTATATTCTATTAGATAATCACATGTACATCGAGACACTCGGCTTTGTAGCTGTATTCACTGAGTCAATGTTAGGTATGCCCCAATTATTGAGAAACTATTCAAAAAAATCAACAAGAGGCATGAGCGTTGCAATGGTCATGATGTGGCTCTCTGGAGATCTCTTTAAAACCTTGTACTTTGTCATACGCCGAGCACCAGCTCAATTCTATGTATGCAGTTCTATTCAGGTTGTTGTAGACTTACTTATACTTGCGCAAGTACTGTTGTATAGGTTGCCGAATGTTGCTTACCGGAAGTTACCAAAATCGACTTGACGATGTCCTATATTTATAAGAGCCATTGTCTAGACTCAGAGAGCAATAAATTTCTAACTTTGATAAGCGCCATTGTCACATCGATCGATCGTATATGAGTTCCTTCCTTGGATTCAGTTTACTAAGAATCCAAACTCTTCCAGCTGATTTATTTTCAAGAAAGCTGATGGTCAGATACAGAGATGGTTGATCGATGGGAATAACGATTCAGGTACCATCCTAAGGAGATGTCGGAAGAGAGGACAATCTTAAGAGAGGAGATAGATCGAGAATGAGAGATTCAAGCTGAGGCAAATCGAGCGCCGTCTCTAGGTCTATTTAATAATGCTTTTAGGAGGTTGCTTAGCCGCAATACATGGTCTATTACGCACTGAAAGCTAGCTTGCTTTTTTGTTGAGCTAATATCCTTCAATTTGAGATCGGTCTTTGTAGATGGCTTGATTCCTATTTGAAAGACGGCTTTGGTCCGTGAAAAATGGATGATCACGCTGGGTCAACTTGGTGTTGTGGCCAAGCATAAGTTTTGATGATCTTCCCAGATGGAGGCTCTTGTTGCGCCCGTTAGCTTTCGCATGAGGTGATGGTCTCGATTCGTCGTTGCACATGTACTCATAGTTTGATCCTCTCTTAAGATAAAAATTGGCGCCTAATCTACACGAGCGCCCCACATCAGATGCTTTGTAGGTTGAACCAGTGGCTAGGCCTTCCTTCCTTCCGCTTGCATGTGTGAATCTGGAGCGCTCAAAATCGTCTTGAGTATACGTGCAGGCATCAACCTTCAAGAGGGCAAGCGCATTCTCACATTCGATTACGTTCCGAGAGATTGGAACGTTCTCGTTACATGTCACTGACATGAAACTCGTTCCGTCAACCTGAACACCTTTGCAAGGGAACAGGATAACATCAGGTTCCTTTTCTCTATGAATCTGATATCTATGCTTGTATTTAGTCTCATCGACAGGCTCCATCTCATCGAGAAACTTTTTCGCCATTGACTCGCTGTAATCAGCTGCCTCTAGGGCTTTAAGTAGAAGCCCCTCAGGTACATCTTCGAAATGCTTTCTCAAGTTTTCCTTAAGGCTTTCAGCTCGAGACCCAGTAACAACCGGTTTTGTGCGACTTCTATGTACTTCAAGAGGATCGAGGCTTTGAATCTTCTCCTTGGCTGACTTTGCGGCTTGTTGGGCTCGAATTTGTTCGGACAATGACTTTCTGTTCTTCATCACTTCATCAATGTTCGCCCTCTTGTAACCCCTTTTCTCAACTTCATCGATGACCTTCTGTGCGTTCAAATTGTTGCAATGCAAAAGATGATACAAGTCTATCTCCTCGCAAGTTGGGAACAAAAATTTGAGATATCTGAGCTTCATGATTGCACCATTTAGGCGAACCTTCGATTTGTCCTTCTGCGACTCTCCCTTGGCCACATCGGTTTCAAGTGATTGCTCTGATTGCCCGAGCTCCACGAGGTTACTTATGATTTCATGCTCTACCTCTTTGTGTTTATACATGAGTCTCTTTATTAGATCGACATCTGCGTCCGGAAAGTAACTGGCCAGCTTGTCGAAGAGTTTTTTGCTCGAAGGTTTCGCCATCATAAGCATAATTGGACTTGTAGAGACGGTTTGCTTTGCGCCAAACTCGGTGGCTCGCCTGTAGCCTAGCGATATCAATGCTGCTTTGATCAAACCTTCGCGACCCTGGTAAATTCGGATCATTTGTTCAATTACGGGACCTGTAGCAGTTGGAAACATATCTCTAAGCCTCCTAGCTTGCTCCTCGTCATCATCGGGCGTCGTAAACTTTATTTTATCATTGTCGACCAGCTTAGTTCGATGTGAAGAAGTCTTGGCTGGACCTTTCTGGATTTCCCTGGCCAATTCCGATAGCATTGAGGAGGTCGGAGAAGCAGGAAAATGGTAACCGTATTGGCATTCAAACAGATCCGAGATAGGACGCCGTGAGGTTTGTACTGCATGATCAGTTGTAGGACTCTTCGCCAATTTATTATCATTTTCCACCTTTGATGGCGACCGTTCTATTTCAGTTGACAAGGTATCATGAGTCGGCTGATAATGCTCAAATTTGTACGTATCTCTCGTTGGGTCATAGTTGCAAACCCAACCGCTTGGCAAGATGTGCCCATGAATAATCTTTTCACTATGTTGCTCCTCCTCTACGAAACACTCTGATGGAACGTCAGCTAGAGATCTACTGTCTTGAGATCCTCTGTTTTCTTCAGCTGATTTTGATGACTTGTACAGCCCTTCCGATGGTGGTAAAGAGTCATCGTATGCTGTGACGTCGTTCATATTCTAAATTATCTTTGATTTTGTATGACTTCAGAACAGCCACATCAGGTTGGGTTTGACTATTGGACCCTGACAGTATGCGCGAATTAAAGGGACTTCCTATTAAAGCAGCGCACCTTCATCCGAGTGCCTGAAGCGGAATCCGCCAAGCGAATGCTTGCACGAGCTGTGAGCCTCGCCCGTTCAAACAGCGAGATTTGACCGCGCTATGGATTTCTAACGTAGCGGTCGTAAAAATATTGCGTTTTCGCCGGTCCGAGAAGCCAAGAACAGATACATGAAAGCTTTAGCATACCAGGTGATGAATGTGAATTTTTAGCAACTGTCTGCTCGGAGTCGAAACAAAACCCGTAACAATCGAGTGTCAATGACAGTAGACATTCTGATCGCCGCCAAACGGAGGAGGTTAGATGAGTACTAGAAGCCAGAGACATATCATCAAAGACGGGTCAATGATAAACCATTGGTCACAACTGCCTGATAGACCGACAGGACAAACCAAACCCTTGACGAAGATCTATTAGAGGCCAAAACTAGATCGAAGATCAAATTTATTGACAACATGCAACTACTCTGCTGTACATTTAAACGGGTGCAGCTGTTCACTATTGTTGTGGCTGCCACCACGATTGTTAGTATTCTGATGATTTTATTCTCCTATAACTATCCAACATTGGCCAGAAAGAGAGTGATCGATGCTGTTGTTTTCAAGAATGGCTCCTTCTCTATGGATAGATTTCGAACAACCGCTGATCTCAAGAATCTTCGCTTGTCTTTTTATGTTTACAATGTAACGAATGTTGATCAAGTTTTAAACTCATCGGCCAAGCCCAATCTAGAAGAAATCGGCCCCTTTGTTTACTCCGAGTTCAAATCGAAGGAGTTTATC
>Ga0209372_1000518_pt1 | contig 15969 bp, 7 predicted proteins | sample AgamicAtPe_FD_187170 | JGI IMG/M metagenome (GOLD analysis project Ga0209372, IMG submission 187170) | Agave microbial communities from Guanajuato, Mexico - At.P.e (SPAdes) (version 2) | ecosystem: Host-associated > Plants > Phyllosphere > Phylloplane/Leaf | place: Guanajuato, Mexico | collected... | reverse complement strand
GTACCAAACGACTAAAAATAAATAATGTTCTTGGCTTCACACGCAATCCCCGAGTGCATGCACGTGGAGCAGCCATTCTCCCTCTGTGAGACCTGGGAGCTGCCTAGACCCATCGAGCGGCCAAATACCAGGGATGAGCTTTGTAGTTGCTCTGGACTTTAATTTCTCCAATCGATTGTAGTTACAACAATCGCAACTGGTCTCCATATGTTGGCACCTGTAACGTATGCGTAATTTCCAATCAGTGACATCAAGATTCATCGACATCACTGCAGAGCGAGTGAGTCTCTCGCATGGAGAATAGGTTTCTCTCACCAGAAGCCCCACCATGTTTGACCCAATCGCTTTATTTTGGGTATTACTATGGACCTGCTTCGCCCCATACGGTATCTACTTGCTCCTAACGAACAAGACTGGTTCAAGTTTGTATGTCTACGGAAAACATCTCAATTTGAAAAAGAAAGATGGTATATTCTGGAAATTCTATTTGTTACCTAAGCGTTATTTCATGCACTTCTACGTTACAGCAACCCTAACATTCATCTCAAGTTTCGCCATAATATTTTTGTATTATATGCCAGGCAAATTGAATGCCGAAGTAGTCAAAATGTCCCATGCATTAATACATCAGATCCAAAGATATGTCAAGATCGAAACTGTTGACACGATCGATTCAATTACATCCCTTGTGTTTACAGTCATACTGATGACTCTACAAACTTCACGAAGACTATACGAGTGTCTGTTTATCAGCGTATACTCAAGCCATTCCAAGATCAATGTGCTACATTACATTCTCGGCCACATCTTTTACTTGGCCGCTGCCATCAGTACGCTATGTCCAATCTTGTTATCAAACACATCAACTAAATTCACCTACATCGCTCTATTGGATAACCTAGTGACAAAGCAACGAGCACTGGCGTTTGTAATGTTCATCTACGCCTCTCATCACCAGCATAAATGCAATCAAATATTTGCCAACTTAAGAAAGGATAAAACAGGTAGGGTGATAACAGAGCGACATTACGTTCCAACCGGTGGAATGTTTGAGTACGTATCTTGTCCGCATTACCTATTTGAAGTCATCATATATTTCCTCATACTCGTCGCTCAAGAGTTCAGGAATATCTACTGGAACTCGATATTTCTCGTCGTTGCATCAATTCAGACTATATCTGCCATGATGGAACACAAGTGGTACAGGAACAATTATAAAGACTACCCGAAAGAAAGGAAAGCTATAGTACCGGGGATGTTATAGTTTTATTCCAAAGAAAGTGTAATAAAACCTCGACGGCCGTACCCGGACATCCTCATAGCCCATCAGCAAGTCAAATAAAGGGGCAGCTCGATCAAGTTGACCAATCTTAGCTAGGCAGAGATGAATCAACGCAAGCTTGAGGCTTGATTATATTTCTACGAATTTAATGTGAGAAAGTTGGTGGCCCCAAACTATTTCAGATCGTCACACAAGCGTTGAATGAACGAATTTGGGCTCGATACAATAGGAAATGAGTTAGCGTAGGCATTGTTTTGGTCGTTGCTATACTTGAGCCGCTGCAATTTCTCAATGTTGTCCTTCAGTTCGCGGTCTAGTAGCTCGTTCTCTAAGCTCTGCCTTTCGATGTCATCTTTTAGGTTGGCAATTTGACCTCGGAGACTCTCGCCGCTCTTCCTGTAGTCAATCAAATGTTGGCGAAGACGAAGCTGCAACTCGTCCGCTTGATTTTCGTGCTTGATGGCAAGTTCTCTGAACTGGGAAAAATTCTCCCTCATCCCCTTGAAATGGCTTTCAAAATGTTCCAACCGTTCTATCTCGTCATCCCTGATCTGGATCACCTCTCGTAATGCCTTATTGGTTGTGCTTAACGAATCCACCACAGAGGCCAGCTTATCCATCGGGTTGTCGGCCGGCGCCATTTGATGAGGGTGTACCTGTCACTTCCAAAACCCGCACTTTGACCACAGATTGCGATTGGAAGCGACTGTGCTGTGGACCAATGAAGGGAGGGAGGCCGAAGAGCCCGCAGTGACCGACCATAACAAAGACTCTAGCAGGCCACCGCTCGCGATCAAAGGCACGTGAGAGGTTGAGGCCGGGTGGTTTTGGTCCAGTGAGCTGAGGGCTACCTGAAAGCGGGGAAGTGTTGCCCCAGCTGCCCAGAAACGAATCTCCTCGGACCCATCGTTGAGGGGTTCCTCAACAAGTCGTTTGCTTGCCCTATGTATTTTCTCTTCCTGAAAGGTAATCCCCGTAAACGCATCCGATCAAATTTTTCCACAAGACCAATCGTTCATCAGATTTGAGCGAACACACATGATCACGATGAAATAAAAGTTAACTCATCAAAAAGTACTAGGAATCCATCTCGAACGATAGTTTATCGATGATGCGAAGACTAGGCCAAGCCTGAGAGCTACCGCTTGGGCTCGAGCCAACTCGTTCTCGAGCTCGTTCCACGAACAGATACAATGATCTGATACTTAAGCCTAGTGAACATATATTCATTCCCTGTTTTACCACGGTTCGCTATATTCAGAGAATCAGAAACCGAGAAAAATGGTCGTAATACTGATTCCGACTCCGAGACTCCGCTTCTGGCCTAGTACCACCATTTCTATAGGCTGTCACATGTGCGCAGGCGACTACTTGACCTTGAAGCCCGAATCTGGCTTTGTCTTTCCCTGGCACAGCGAGCATAGTTAGGTTATTACTTAACCATCCTGAAATTATGTAACGTTATTCGCTACAATTTGAAGGCTAAGAGCACCGCCGTCTATCACAGGCCATAAATGATGGGATGTACTCAGATCGAAGTTAAATAGAACTATTGGTTTCAATCAAGATTCCTTATCTCGTGTGGAATCTATGGGGCTTTCTGGCTGCCGAACTATGGCTGTTGATGCTTTATTAATGATGAAGCACACGGAATCATCAATTCATCGAAATTTGTATTGAATATTGGATAGTAACTTAACACTCTATTACAACTCCCATCTGAGATTGATCGCCATTTTGGTGGACTTGAGGCTGCCAAATGATCAGGACTTGGCCAAACGTCCCCCTCTTTGCTGACAAACTAGCCAAGAATCAGCTAGTTTCATCAGCTTTTAGAATGAGATTCAGCACTTCATCTAGTGACAGGTATTTGCTGAACGTTGAAAACATCAACCAGAATATTCGCAGACTTGAGTATGCAGTCAGAGGTCCACTTGTTATCAGGGCCGGACAGATTCAAAATGAGTTGAATAATGGATCTAAGAAACCGTTCCAAAGTCTCATTAAGGCAAACATCGGCGATTGTCACGCTATGAACCAAAAGCCGCTAACCTTCTTCCGACAGGTATTGGCTTGTGCGACAGACTCCGAACTTCTAAAGAGTCCTGATCTGCCGAACGATGTCAAAGAGCGGGTCAGAGAGCTGCTAGAATATTGTGGCGGAGGCTCTGTCGGATCCTATAGCGATTCTTGTGGCCTGGAGATTATTCGTAAGCACATTGCGGATTATATAGAGAAACGGGATAGTGGCGTACCAGCTGATTGGCGTAATGTGTTCCTCTGTACTGGGGCTAGCCAAGGAGTCAAGACGATCTTATCTTTCATTAACCAATCGCGCAAACCCGGCAAACCTGTCGGCGTTATGATACCTATACCTCAATATCCACTATACTCGGCAACTGTCTGCGAGTTTGGCATGCTCCAAGTAAATTATTATTTAAATGAAGATTCTAATTGGCGTCTCGACATTAATGAGTTAGAGCAAGCATTCGAAGTCAACAAAGACAACTGTGATCTCAGAGCTATTGTAGTAATTAATCCAGGAAATCCTACAGGTTCTATTCTTAGTGAGGCTAACATCATAGAGATACTGAATTTTGCGGCAGAGCGAAATCTAGTGATCATGGCAGACGAAGTTTACCAGCACAACGTTTTCGATGAAAACTCCAAATTTGTATCCTTCAAAGAGGTCATGCATAAAAAAACTGACCACAGGGTGGAATTGGTCTCAATGATGTCATCAAGCAAAGGTTACATGGGCGAATGTGGTCTTAGAGGCGGATATTGCGAGCTGTCCAACTTCAATGAAGAAGTGAGGGCTGTTCTATACAAGGGACTCTCATCTTGGTTGTGCTCTTCAGTTCTAGGTCAGATCATAATGGACTGTGTCGTAAATCCACCCAAGCCTGGAGGTGAATCGTACGACCTCTTTGAGAGTGAAAAGAGTAAGATTCTTGCAGATTTGAAACAAAAAGCTAAAGTCGTCGCCGACACCTTCAACTCAGTGCCAGGAGTACGGTCGAATCCGGTCGCTGGTGCCATGTATGCCTTTCCCAGTCTCCATCTACCCCCGAAATCCATTGATGAAGCCAAATCGCTCAATCATGAGCCAGATTTCTATTATGCAATGCAATTTCTGGAGAGCTACGGAGTTTGTGTTGTTCCAGGTTCTGGATTTGGTCAAAGACCTGGAACCTACCACTTCCGAACGACAATTCTTCCTCAGCCTGAGGTGTTCGAGGACATGATGGATAGATTCAGGAAATTTCATGTTAATTTCATGAACAAGTACAGCTAATTTTTGCTGAATGACTGTCTGTATGTTCTCTGAAACCATGTTATATCGCTCGAGAGAGTGTGTTTATGCACAATTCAATCGAACAACCCTAGGCTCATCTCCGGGGGCTCTAGATTTCGGACAAAACTTCTAGTTTGCCATATACTTGTGAATCCTGAAACGATGATCACAGGGCGGCCTAGGCGCACGATGAAGACAGCCCTCGGCGTATATTGGGGCTGGTGGAGAAGAAATCATAATCCTCACTATCGGAAGTGTCTTTCTTGATACTCAGATCTTCGAATACACAATTAGGCGAACATTTGCCAGGATATGGCGGTGCCAACGTGCAATCAACCTGTATCGGATACATGGTTTTGGGACCGAAAACTTTCTTGCCTGATGTGGAACCAAGCTTCCTTTTTAAATCAACATTGCTAAGACTTAGCCCGCCTAGACGATCGATAGTAGTTTTTGTCCGTGGACGAACATTGTGATCCTGTTGCCATAAATCTTTAAATATCTGCACAAACCTATAGGTCTTCATTCCTGCTAACCAGCTATCCTTGATCTGAGGCCGCACCTCCAATCTGCATACTGCATACTCCAACGTGTTAATCGAAGGCCGAGCTCCCAACTCGTCCTCGAATGGTTCGAGATATTTGTCGGGTTTGTTTCTAACTATCGGTGGAGATTCAGTTCCTATATTTATTTCAGGCAAGGTGCACCGAGACATGAGCTCCCAAAGAATCATACCAGCAGCGTACATGTCGATGCTCCACATGGCTTCCGGTGTAATTTCGCTCCCACCACTGAACAACTCTGGCGCCCAATATTGGTTGGCCAAGTTCCTGTTTCCAATCTTCATGCGACCAGAATCGTCATAAGCCTGCAAGGTGTAATAAATATGCGACTTGCTGAAGTTCCAAATGCAGGGAGTCAATCGGTCGCCCCTCAGCACTATGCTTAAGGAGCTGAGGTTTCCATGAATAATAGAAAGAAGCGGTTCTGGTCCCATCCTGATACTATAATCTCCATCGATGAAAGATACCTTCTTGATTGCACCATTGGTGCTTTTTATAAAGGAATCAATCAACTTTTCATTGTCAGAGTGTGGGTTGGTAACCTTCTCATGCAAATAGTGGAGACCTTCCATGATACCTCTTGCGATGCTAATCATTTGCAACCACGTCAGTGTGTGCATTTCAAGGTGCTCTCTCAAGGTGATACAATCGAGGTATTTGTTCATCAGCCAATTTTCGACTCGTATGGAGTCGCTATCAAGTTCGCTTCGACCTTGCTTACCTCCACAACCTCCAGCATCCCGTCTACTTCTCTCCTTGACCAAAGCTTCGACACTTGGATAGCGGATGTCCTCCGTGGTCATGTCAGCACCATACAGAGGCAAGATGTTCTTGTGGGCAAAGTTTGGTAGCAAATAAACTTGAATTTCGTCTATCCAGAAGCCGATCTCTTTCGGCAAGATCCTCACTGCTAGTGTATTGTCTGGCCTACTCCTTTCCTTTGCGATCATAAATCTCATGCTCCTTTGCAGAAAGCTCGTCGGCATAACCTTGGTGAATTGAAAAGCCTTGTCATCCTCATGCTTGACTTGACTCGCATTTTGATCCGAATAACTAATACTCTGAGGATCCTGCCTCGGAATATGAAAGCGTCTAACATACACAATTTCATCCACAACTCTGCTCTCTTGAATGAAACTTGATAATATTCGAGTGACTAGCTCTCTAACATTCAATTTCGCCACTGAGGATAAGTAACTCCTCTTAGGCAGGACATACATCGCTATTGAATCAACGTTCCTCATTTTGGGTACAACTCTAGATTCTTGTTCGATATCTGATCTTTGACTGTCATCAGAGGTCATCGAGCAGGCTGGTGAGATTGGCATTCTGCTCGATCCGCCTCTATGAGCTCGGTCATTATCGATCATGTGGGATCTCGTTGGGCGAGTACGATCACTGGTTCCAGTTTCAAGGCCCCTGTTAGCCAAGCGCTTACCCATCACTGTCATGGCCTGAGTGAACTTGACGAATTTCTCAACTTAAATATGAACTTATCTGCCCTGGTCGGCTGATACCGACAGATGATGCTATGTTTTTTGAAGTCCTTGCAAACCTCCATGAAGAATCAGGTGGAGGCAAGGTCGAGTTTGCAATTAGAGTCGGATGACCATCACGCATTTTCCATCGAGTCGAATGAGAGAGCGTTTTGGTGAGAGTTTGTTTTTGTAATCAGGGTTGTTGACAACCACACCGTAAATCAATCAATCCACATGGAATAGAGGGACACGCTGCCTTACGACTGAGTCGTGCCGATGAATGACTCTTCGATGACTATCAATTTCAAAAATTAATCAACTGGCACGATCTTCAATAAACTCTCGATTGATTCATGACATTGTTTGACTCATGCTGATGAATGCTCTTCCTAGCATTCGTGTTCAGTTGTTAGTCGTTCGGGAAATTCTCGAATCAAAGCAAGTTTCAAGAATCCCACTTTTCTTATAGATTGTCGACAGGACAGCTTCCTTTTAGCTTAATTCAGTCTCAACTTGCCCATCATGCGCTACATGTAACGCGGCAGTGACTAGCATTCACTTGAGTCAGTTTGCCGATTCCCGCGCTTTTGGTAGCAGGCTTCTAATCAAACTAGTGGTATAGCATCTGTGATCATATCAAGTTCTATTTTGCTTCTGATGCAGGTTGCACTATGAATCTTATTTCGTTCAAGATTATATCTTAACGATCGGCTCCATATATGTTGACCACCGAATCTCGATCCTATGAGATATGCCCCTGATGCCGAAGTGTCGCTCTGCTGCCTGATATCGATGAGTTATTCACTGGATAGAAACGGCATCGAGAGAGACGATCTAGAATCGCTTGAAGTTGAAATTGAAAACATTCTCAGTTGCACTGCTGAACCCGAGTCTCAGGAGCGGACTGAGCTACATGGACTGTCAGCATAAACAGAGACTCATATTGCTGTTTCCGTTACAACAAATAGTGGTGAAGCCTCGTACGAAGAACTTATATGGAGGGAAGAAGGAGAGCATAGCTTGTTGGCAGCTCAAGTGGACAAAGGGTTTATAAATTGTTATAGTTGCGCTTGGCTTCTTGTGTTCGTTTATCCTCGATTCTAGAAATTCAGTTATAAAACCTATACTTTTTATTTACATATCACAGGTGTCAGGTGGTGGGGAGAATCTTGCAAACTTTGATTACATGTATGGCTGCCAACGAAATAAGAGCTGGACAAAACCCTTAGCTGGTTACCTGTTGGTGGAAGCCAATAGAATGTTGTTAGCCAGAGCTCTAGTTCTCTGGCCCTTATTTCGTGCGTCTGCGATTCTGGTTCGGCGAGGTTTAAGAGCAAAAGCTGCACCTGTCTCCAAACGACTCATTAGGTTATCCATAAGACCCCGGTCGTCATCCCCATTCATTTCGTTATTTATGGTGTGAAATTGCAGCTTCTTTTGTCGTTCCAACTCACGCTTTTCTCTTTCCATATATGCCCTTCGCATCTTCTCTTCTTGTTCTCTAAGTTTTGCATTCTCTTTGTGGGCTCCGATGAACTGATCCTTAAAAGTCTTGATGTCTGTAAAAAACTCGTCCATCGTATACGTTTTCGGGTCGAAAGCGTAATAAGTGGCCAAATTTTTGTACAACTTCTCCATCTTGCCGAACATGGTTTGTAAAAGCTGAAATCGTTCGGTAGTCTCCTTCAAGAACTTGCTCATTATCTCTCCAAAGCGGTCATCAGAATTGTGCGGCTTAAAGTTTCGCAAATCCTTCTCTAGGTCCCCTATTGATCTTTTCATCACCTCGAGAGACTTTTGTAATTGCTCAGGTGAGATACGACTCGCGCGATCTACGTGAGGAAGCTCTTCGTGAAAGTTGAGAGCATCTGGGGCCTTCTTCTCGACAGTATCAGCTAAGAAATGTAGGAGCGTTGTTTTGTTGTCCTCAGCTTTTGTTGTGACAAGTTTCGGTAAGAAACTTATCTCGAAACCATAAGCACCGCCACGATTCGAGCCTGAATTGAGCACGTTACCAATGAGCAGCACGTATTTCAGTATCTTTGCAAGCTTCTTAGATTTCCTGATCTCTTCACATGCGGCAGTTGCAGCAACAATTGCAGGTTTGATATCGCCTACATACTCTTCGAATCTCAGCTTGAATATGATGGACGTGAGCCTCGGTTCTAGCCTTTTGATAGATCCGAGAGTGAGGGCAAATTGTTCGGCTTCGTGTAATTCAGATATCTGACATCGATATTCTTCAAGCTTGCTCAATTGCTGCTGCTGCGGAAGAAGGTGAATGAGCTGTTGCAAGGTTGCAGCATTCAGGTGAGCCTCATCGACAGTGATTATGTATCTTGTGATTTCATCGGCTGTGACCTTGCTAGAGCTTAAAGTGATCATCAGATTTTGCGCAGACTTCTGGTCGAGAACTTTGAGTTCACGAGATTTCTTCGAAGTTGTGTTTGACTCGGTACCTTTTCGTTGACTTTCTTGCTTTTGAACGCGCGATTTAGGATCTGATGAGAACTTGTTCGCCAGGGCTTCACAAATTTCGCCACTAGTGTCGAGTTTAGTTTCATCCACCTGAACCCAGAACGCCTCTTCAGTTAGTTTGTGGACAGGAATTTTATTCCAATTAGTGCGCTTGACAGGAGTTTTCAACTCCCAAGTTCTTTTGGGTTTAAGACCAAAAGGTAAGCCCGGCTCTGCTGGTTGAAAACCTGTGGGCGGAGGAGGAGGAGGAGGTGGAGCCGATATAGGCCCACCGAAAGATGGTAGCGGGGGTGGAGGCGGAGGAGGAGGACCCTGTGTACCTCCAGACAATGAGGGAGGTAATGGAGGAGGCGGTGGCGGTGGCGGTGGGGGTGGAGCGGCTTGCGTGTCCGCTATAGGTGTTGAAGTGATCACAGGTGCAATTAATGGCGTTGTCGTTGATGTCATCGGTGAAGAGGGAACGGGCACTGTTGATGTCATATTCTGGCTAGCGAGCTGTTGTTTCGGTGTGTTGGCTACCTGCGTCTGCAAGGCAGCTATTTTTTGGGACGCAGCATCAAGTTTGGCCTCAAGTTCCTCTTTAGTTGTCAGAACCTCTTCCAATTTTCGCATTAACTCGGAGGACTGCGACTGCTCGTCCATCTTCGAGCGCTCAACAATGTGATCAATAACGTATTCAACATCAACATTGAACCTTTTGGTATGACTAAAATCTGGATCGAGACCGTTACGGTGTAAGACAATCTGTGAAACACATTCCTCTATCAGTTTGTAATAGGCTGGACGTGCATACGGGTCGTCACGAATCAATAACAAGTGTTGCAGTATAGATAAAAATAATTGCTCTGCTGGGGTATCGGTTAGGGCAGTTTTCAATAATTGAAAACACTCATGCGAGTCGTCGAGATCAAAACGGATGTTCTCATAGCGATGATAAAGCTCCTCAAGATCTTCCTCCTTAGCTTCATGGAAAATTTTAGTTTGCAATGCTAAAGCGAATGAGATGGGAGGTACATGATCCACATGCACACCATTTGTCTTAATTTCGTTGGCTAGTTTCTTGAGGTGGTTCTGCTGATGATTTTGTTGCTCGGCTGCCTGACGGGCTTTTTCAAACTTGTCCAGCATTTCGCCTAGACCAGAGCGAACGAGCTCGTTTCTTAGGTGCAGTTTGTAATCTAAATCATCGACACTTGAGATAACTGCGTTGATTAGTTGCATACAGGACACAACTAATGGGTCGTGCTCTGTTAGTTTCAAACCTGCAATTATCTGCGAAAATCGTTCCCTATTCTCCATTTCAGCGCAAGTGGTTAGTGCTTCGAGAACTTTTTCATGGCCGCTTGGTGGTATAAGACATAGGGCCGCCATAAGTTTCACAGCATCCATCATAACATGTGGATAGTTTACATTGATGCTCTTAGCTAAAATGACTAATGCCTCCTGATGGTCGAACATTTGTTGCAACCCGTAGGTGTTGTTCATAAATGCTTGAAGACACTTGATGCATATTGAATGAGTAGTAACTCGAAAATTGGTCTTCCCTTTAGTATCATAGGCACGATAAATGTTTTGAAGTATAGTTAAGATACACTTGAGTCCATAATTTTGACCAAATTCTTGCACCCAACTGACTCCCTTACTTTTGAGATCAATTCGTAAACTCTCCAGGCATTGATAAACGTTGTCATGATTCTTTTTCGCTTCCTCTTTCTGTAGGTACTTAATGTAATCACTAGGTTGATAATTGGCAAATTTCCCCCCTTTACCCTGGGACTGTTGACTACTTTCTTTGGCCTTCATATCATTGGCTAACATTTCTCGTTTCTTCGCCATGGGTAGAATGCGGCAAGTTCTCCGCGCTTCCTCACTAGTAATGGTGTCAGCCAAGAAGGCCTCAAACCTAATATTGAACTCATCGTCAGTCAACGAATCTAAGTTGACGTTTTGGCTAGAAGTTGAATTGGAATGGTGATGATGGTTGCTATTGGAAACCGATGAGCCGATAGGATTTAGTAGCCTTGAGCTAGGAAACATATTGTTTATGTTCATTTTGTTTGTTTCTGTCGTTTCAGTTTGTCGTGGAATGTTGATTGGCCTTTGGTTACAAAATCTTAATCTAAATTCTATACAAACATGAACCTGTTGTTTCAATGGACAAGTGTTGATAATAGTGATAATGTAGAATTTTTAAGGGTAATAATAGTAATAACATCATCATTGGGCGTTACAAATATGGCAAACCTTAATGTTGTAAGAGATGATGGAATGAATGAGCGCAGAACTGCGCGAACAAATGCACTCTAGATCCTGCACCTTGTTAGCCAGCCGAGGGGCGTGGCAGAGAGAGAGCACAGGTCTTATCCTTGTGACCTGAGAGACCTGTTGATACCAGGAATATCATCGAATCTCGGCGTCGACCAAACTTTTGGCCCAAAAGGGTTCCAAGTTGGCAGCCCGGAGGCTTGGCCCATAGAGAGTGGCCATTACCTTGAATGAGGAGCTCCAATCCAACCATCCCCAGAGGGGGGAGGGATATTTTTAAGGAAAAATCGACGAACTGAAGGAGAAAGAGAGAGGCCGACACCTGGATAAGCGTGAGAGTTGCAGAGTTACTATTTTTATTCTAACATCCAACTGAAGACCAAAGATTCTCATGGGGATGCAGTTTAAGCTTTCGTCGAGCAGTTGATGCGTTAAGTTAGTAGTAATGGTCGTCATCGGTAAAGTTTCTCGAATTGTCCAGGTAAGCAAGATGCTGTTTGGCTTGGCTACCACTATTAGCGCTACAATTGTTATCTCCGTTTCCAGTGAAGCCAATCTGCATGAGGCTTGTGCGCAAATGGCACGACTTCCACTTCCGATTGCTAATGGTAACAAAGTGATTAGTTAGTCCGTCTTCCTTTGCGCAAACTGAGGAAGCCGACACTGGCGATCCAATAACGCTCGCCCGCTTTATGCGACTCCTCCAAGCGCCCGCAATTGTGCTCGATCCCTCGGGCTGTCTTGCGGTCGATGTTGCAAATGCGTCCAGCTGATACTCGTAATTATGATTCTTGTAACGAGCCTCCTCACTATTCAACTGCACATTGTACCCTACATGCTTTAATGGTGGCGACTTTTGGCCAATGAAATCACTCGTTTTGTTGTTGGCAGCTAGATGGGCACTTGTTTCATAGCCATTGGCGTTTTGGTTATCGCATGTGTTTCCACTGATTAGTTTGACTTTTGGCAGCTTAAATCGCGAAATTTCGCGCAAACTCTTAAGATAGGAGCCGATGGTTGATTTCGGTGCCCTTTTAACAGTGTTAGTCTGTGGAGAGAGCCGGGCAGGTCCGCTTGGGGCAAGGCCAACCCCCTGGCTGTGGCCCCCTCTCGCTGGCGTTCCGCTTAGCCTTTGGTCGAAGCTGAGCTCGCTACAGGTGCGATTGTATTCAAGACCGTCGATGCTTCCAACGCTGCTGAGCGACTGATCGACTGGCAGCGGCGGCGGCTGGTTCACCTGGTCTCGCTGGCCAGCTTGCGGCGTCGAGTGTTGGCCGCGCAGCTGGTGGTGCTGCTGGTAGCAGTGAGGCGGCGACCTTTGCTCGTTGGACGCAGAGTGGCGGCAGGGGCACCGAGATTGGCGCTGGTCGGCGGGGCTCGGCTGCCGGTTGGAATCACTGAGCGAGCTCAAGGAGGAGGAGGAGGAGGCCGATTGGTCGGAAGTTGAGACGACCATCTCGTTGCGGCTTGCTGAGCCGAGGGTTGAGGGGCGCGACGGGTCGGGCGCGCAAGAGCTCGTCTCGTCCGCGCTAATCGCCAGGTCGCTCGAGAGGGAGTCGCTCCTGTTTAGGATGCTCATGGTTAGGGTTGATAGTTTTCCTGGTTTCTCGCAGTCGTCAATCACATCCTTAACAAGCTGTCTAAGGCTAAGCGCCGGTCTCGGCTCTCTGCTTGCGTTGCCGTTGCTGTTGCTGTTGCTCTTGGTCACCTGTTGCCGTTCCCCGACCTGATTGGCTGCTGCCGCCGCTGGACTGGCGGCGCTGGCCGCCAGGTGGGACTGTTGCCGCTGGTGCAAGTGATTGGCTTGTCCGCTTGTCGCGCTCTCGTGGTGCGACTGCACAGGCTGGCCAGCCTGGCGCAGACAAATCATCGACAGCTGCTTGGTCAGACTGTCCTGGTTGTACCTGGACAAGTGCGAGCCAGCAAGGTAAAGCTCGCTGCTCGAGCTACAACTCGCATAGGAACCATTGTCGTCGGTGTTGTTGGAATCTAAAATCGTTGCTGGATTCATGAGAGCACGTTTTGCGCTCTTCCGTCGCGGCTTCTGCTTTAACTTGAGCGACATTTGCCTCTGCTGCTCGAGCAATCTGAGCCTTGTCTCTGGCTCAATCGAACCGCTTTGCTTCCCGGATTCATTGGATACAGCTCGTTCCTGGCATGATTGTTGGGTATGTAAATTTGGCAGCAAGTTAACTGTTGGCTGGCTCCTCCAACTTGTCTGAGCGCTTAGCGGCCGCTGCCCGTCGGCCGCAAAGGCAACGCCGCTTTGCACTGCAGCCAAACTCCTCGCCGCCTGGCTCGAGCTAGGGCCCTTCTGTGGGTTGCGGCTTTTGAACATGGACTCCAGTTTGCTATTTATAATGAGCCTGTTCTGTAGGAACCTATTTCGCCGTTCCTGGCTCTCGTGGTCGGCGGGAGCCACTTTCGGGCGGAGGGAATCCGTTGTTTGTTGCTCGTTTGCGTTGACCTGCGGCGACTCGCTTGGCGGCGAGAGCGAGTGCGGGCCGTCGTGGACAGCCCGCCCAATGCAGGAGGGCGGCGGCCCTCCGTCCGACTGTGCCGACGGGCTTGGCTCTGCCGACGAGTGGCGGTGGCTTCGGCCAAGTGGGCACGAGTGGGCGGAGTAGCCCGAGTGCTGAGTGCTGTGGCCGCTGTCCTGGCTGCCGCTGTGGTTGCTGTCCAGGCCGCTGGACGAGGATTCGTCGCTACAGTGCGACTGGCAATCAAACTCGCCAATTCCGCCAGTTGCTGCTGCCGCCGCTGCTGATTTGGTCGTGGCCGTTGTTGTTGCTGTTGTGGTCAATGTTGTGATGGTGGCTGCGCCAGTCTTGCCGCAACTTTCCTTCGCTTGCGAGTGCGCCGGGCTGGTTGTGTCAGCGTTAACAATTTTGTTTGCGGCCTGCGAGATGGCGCCACTTGTTGCGCTATCCGCGCCACTAGCAGCGCAAGCCGAGCGCTCGTAGCTGGCCAACCGCTGGTCTAATATCACCTTGAGCTTGTCGCGAATCTGCTTGAACCCTTGCCGAGCCTCCAAGCTCCTGAGCTCGGCCTCCTCCTCCTCCTCTTCATCCTGCCGCTCGGCCTGCGCGCAAACCCTCGCCTCGGCTTGCCGCCCCTCGGCTGGCCTCCAACAAGCGGAGCCCCCCTCCCGCTCCAGGTGGCCCAAGGCTGGCTCGCCGGCCATCCTGTCGCAGTGGAACTGCTCCAGCTCTAGCCTGAGCCTCCGCTGGCCGCTCTCCTGGCGCTGCAGCCTGAGCAGGGGCTCGCCGGCCGTCTCCTGCTCGCGGCTGCGACTGCGGCGCCGGCCAGACGAGCGCCTCAGCAGAGGCGAGCAGCGCTCTGGCGAGGGGCAGACGCTCAGCTCAATCCTCTTGAACTGGCCGCTGATGCCCTGATCCTGGATCACGTCGCCTATGGCTCGGAAGTCGCCGCTCGACTTTCCAATCTCGAGCAGGTAGCCGCCTGAGCTGGTTTCGTCAGCGTGCGACGAGTCGAGCGACTGCTCGTCAAAGTCCGAACCCCAGCCGAAGTCCTCCTCGTTTGCATGCTCGTTTAGGGTTGCGTTTGCGGCCAAACCGTTTGAGCTGGCGGCTGCTTGGCTGGCCCGCTTTGGCTTGGCCGCCGCCTGCTGCTGCTGCTGCTGCTGCCGCTCGCTCGAGGGTTTGAAGGAGTCGGCCTGCTGGTAGCTGGCCGCAATCGTTTGCTGGAAGTGGTGCGCGAGAGTGTTGAAGCTCCTGAGCTTGATCTTGTTGAACCTGATGTTGCTCAGGTGGTGGAGCCTCCTGGTCAGCGGCTTGGCCGCCAGCTGCACCCTCCGCGAGCGCCAGCCAGCCCGCCTCTGGGCCCCAAACTCCGCTTGGCCGGCGAGCTTGCTTTCCGGCTCGTCCGTCCGGCCGCCCAGCGCTGGCGGCGGCGGCGGCTCGATCGGCTGGGCCAGCGGCTGGAATCTGACCTGGCGCGGCTGGCCACTCTTGCGGCGCCTCGAACTGCGCCGCCTGGAGCCGCCGAGGGCCGAGCACCTGGCCAAGTGGTGCTCCTGCTGGCCCGCTTTCGGCCTCCCGCCTGCCGCCATCTCGTCTCTCTCCGGCTGCGGCCAATTGGCGCTATTGTTGCTCTTGTCTGAGGAGCTCTCCGCCGCGCTGCTCGCCGCCACTTCGGCTTGCGAGCCCTTGAGACTTGGTCGCCGCTCTTCTCGTTGTTGATCGCGGCCCAAATTGGCGTAATTGTCGCTGTTGTTGCTCTTGCTGCTGCTGTCTGTCTCACTTTGGCCGCCGCCTTCACTCGGCCAGGATGATGGATCCTCGGTGTTGGCGCTCGAATCAGCCTGTTGCTCGCCCATTACGTTGCCAGGAGAGGCGTCACACTGGCGGCGCTCTGTTTTGTTTGGTTTGGTTTGTTGCGGGAGGGAGAGTTTGTGTGTTGCCAGGTTAGTCGGTGGCTCGCTCGCTCGCTGTGCGCGGCGGGCGGCGGGCGGCGCAAGGGGAGAGCCGTTGCGCAAGTGGCGCGCGCGAGCTAGGCGCCAGTCAGCGCCGCTCCGTCCTCGAGTTGGCCGCCGCAACTCTCGGCGGCGCGCAAACAGAACTCGGAGCAAAGCAAACGAGCAGC
>Ga0209372_1000517_pt1 | contig 16008 bp, 9 predicted proteins | sample AgamicAtPe_FD_187170 | JGI IMG/M metagenome (GOLD analysis project Ga0209372, IMG submission 187170) | Agave microbial communities from Guanajuato, Mexico - At.P.e (SPAdes) (version 2) | ecosystem: Host-associated > Plants > Phyllosphere > Phylloplane/Leaf | place: Guanajuato, Mexico | collected... | reverse complement strand
TGACATATGTGCCTTGCTTCTCAGTGTAAGCAAGTCCAGGCAAGACTACATCGGCCGTCTCGGCACCGATGTCTCCAGTGTGGCCTTGATAGATAACAAGTCCGTTGTTGTGCAGAGGCAGGTTGCTATCGTCAACTCCAAAGAGCCATGTCAATGAGGCCTCCGGCGAACTCTGATTGATTGAGCGCTCAGTTGTGGGTTTAAACCCGATATCCAAGGCGGCGTTTTGGGAAGCCGCTCCTGTCAGTACATTGAATGTCGCCTTGTATTTATCGGCTAAACTTCTTGTAAGGTGGTATAGAGATCCCGGAGCTCCACCGAAAGATCCTGACTTCAGTTGCTGCCCAAGTATTACTGCCGGGTTTTTGGCCTTTTTTAAATCCTTGGCTGCTTGGTGCTGCCCGTCTATTATTTTCTCTATTGTATCAACCGTCTCACCAAGATGCTCGTACTCGTATAAGAGATCCATGTTTTTCGGCCCAATCACAGCAATCTGGTTTAGATCGTGGTTTCTCCATGCTTTTCTTATCCGGGAATTGACTAGAGGGGCCTCAAATCTTGGATTCGATCCGACTATAAGCAGGTAGTCAATGTTGTCGTACTCAAGACCCGCAATTGTTGTATTGAACAGGTAGTTTGTTCTAAAATCTAGGTCTTTTTGGGTTGGTATTGTGCTAGGATCTAGTTTGCTGTCGTAGTGAACGAAGAGGTTATCACAGTTTAGACTGTTCAGAAGATCCTTGATGGCAACCATTGTCTCAAGCTCTACCATCGGCCCAACTATTGCCTCAATATTTTGGGGGTTCCTTGATACGCGCGTAAAATAATCGGCCAATGTCACAAGAGTATCCTCCCAAAGTGCAGTTTGCAAGTTACCAGATTTAGTTGGACGCACCATGGGTGTAGTTAGTCGCTGAGTTTTGAGCCCATCGACTGCAGCATGCCTACTTTTATCAGCAAGCCACTCTTCGTTAACATCATCGTTCGGTCGGGGCAGTATTCTGAGTAGATCGTTAGCCCGCTGGCAGACCGATATGTTGGATCCAACAGCATCAAATACGTCGATTGAATCAAACCTTCTCAGTTCCCATGGTCTCGCCACAAAAGCGTAAGGCTTTGCAGTCAAGGCGCCAACCGGACAGAGATCGACAATGTTGCCACTAAGTTCGGTCTTGAGCAAGGTGTCGGCCAAATATGTGCCAATTTGCATATCATTTCCCCTCCCGTAAGTGCCCAAGTCGTTGACCCCAGCAATCTCGTTCATGAACCTGACACAGCGCGTACAGTGAATACAACGTGTCATGATAGTCTTGATTAAGGGGCCGACATTCTTGTCCTCAACCGCTCGCTTCTCGTCGAGACTTATGTGAAGCCGTGATCTATCAGAACCAAACGTCATGGCCTGATCCTGAAGGTCGCACTCGCCACCTTGATCGCAGATGGGACAATCCAGTGGATGGTTTTGGAGGAGGAATTCCATTACACCCTCGCGGGCTTTTCTCGCCTTCTCTGACTGGGTATGCACCCTCATACCATTCATAACAGGCATGGCACAAGAAGCTACAGGCTTAACGCTTTTCTCGACCTCCACCAAACACATCCTACAATTCCCGGCCACTGATAAACGCTCATGGTAACAGAATCTTGGGATCTCGATCCCAACCTTCGCTGCAGCCTCCAAGATAGTGGTGCCTGGTTCTACCTCAACCCGTTTGTTGTCGACCCAAAGCTCAGCTAAATTTGGTTTTGCAGCCTGGGTCAGGGTAGCCGATCGCCTGATGGAATTCACCGTCCTCCAACGGGATCCTCGAAGGTTAGTGATCAAGTTACTGGCGGCTTGCATCTTGTTAATTGGAAGGTTTCTAACGATTCTTATTCAATGAAGTGACATTAAAACATCGTGAGTGGAATCAAAACAACCAGATTTGTATGGTTTTTGCGCCAACACGGTTTTCGTGCCGTGTTTGTGCACAGCTGAGCTCTTGGTCGAATGCAGCCTCTCCTAGATGATCTAGTGACTCACTGTATGATCCCAGAACAACGAACTACAGAGAAAGAGGAGCCCAGAGACTTGTTGTTGATAAAGACCTCTTTACATCATGTAGGTCATATTCACGAGTTATACCTTCTCCATCTGTCACCATAGGGCGCCCGCAGTCACGGCAGTAATGTTCGTCCCCACGCATAACCTCACCAACAGGATCGTGAATTCGACTCGTATAGTTGCCGAATAAATGAAGGGCTAATCAGTGCTATATCGGCTTTACCTGGTGGCTAGAAAATTCGATACGGAAGGGAGATTCGATTTGGTGCGCTATGCATTTCTCAACGCTAGAAACGTCAAGGAGTTTCTGGTGCATGAGCGAATCCATTGGGGTGGCGTTTCTGTTCGACAGCGGCGGAAAGCGGCCGTCGGCCGAGCTTCGAAAGCGCATCAACGGCGAATGCATGAAAATCCATTTTACTTATTTTCAAATCCTTACATTGGACAACTGTATTCCTTTTTCTATTGTCTTCTTCTTCGTCCCGACAATAGTTGGTTCAATAATCTATCACCAGTACACACTGTCACCAAAAATTAGTTGCCACTGATACAAAAGGTTGATTGTACAAAAATCAACACTAGTTCATAGGATAGCTAAGAAGATAGCTGCAGTAGCACGGGAAACGAAATGGAAGAGACATATGATGCCATTGTTCTGGGTACAGGTCTGAAGGAATGTATAATATCTGGCATGTTGTCAGTAAGTGGAAAAAGGGTTCTCCATGTTGATCGCAACAAATATTATGGCGCCGAATCAGCATCCATCACGCCGCTCGAAGAACTATTTAACAAGTTCAAGATGCCCACCGATAATCTTGAACAGTATGGAAAGGGTCGAGATTGGAATGTCGACTTGATTCCCAAGTTCCTGATGGCAAACGGACAGCTCGTCAAGCTGCTCATTCATACCGGGGTCACCAAATATCTCGAATTCAAGGTTGTTGATGGCAGTTATGTTTACAAGGGCGACAAAATTTCCAAAGTTCCAGCCGATGAGAAAGAAGCACTATCGTCCAATCTGATGGGCTTGTTCGAAAAGCGGCGCTTTAGATCATTCTTAATGTTTGTTCAAAATTTCGACTTCAATGACCGAAGCACTTGGAAGGAGATTGACCCGACCAGCACACCATCGCAGAAATTGTACGAGAAGTTTGGCCTTGATCGAGAGACTGGAGAATTCACTGGTCACGCTCTCGCTCTATATCGTGATGACGAATATTTGAACAAACCCTGTGGAGATTTGATAACGAGAGTGAAACTGTACAGCGAATCCCTCGCTCGTTACGGAAAAAGTCCCTATCTCTACCCATTGTATGGTTTAGGAGAGCTACCGCAAGCTTTCGCACGTTTGTCCGCTATATATGGCGGGACTTACATGCTTGACAAACCAGTAGATGAGATATTGATGGACGAGAATGGGAAGGCGATTGGAATTCGCTGTGGCGAAGAGAAGGCCTACTGCTCACAGATATATTGCGACCCGAGCTACGTACCGGACAAAGTTGAAAGAGTTGGCCAAGTCATAAGGTGCATCTGCCTCATGAACCACCCAATTCCGAACACAAAAGACTCCCTATCAACCCAAATTATCATTCCCCAGAAACAACTGAAGCGCAAATCGGATATTTACATATCTCTAGTGTCCCACACGCACCAAGTGGCTGCAAAGGGATGGTTTATTGCAATGGTGAGCACAATCGTTGAGACAGCAAATCCCGAGAACGAGCTCATACCGGCCCTCGAACTGCTCGGCCCCATCAAGCAAAAGTTTTTCAGTGTCAGCGATGTTCATCGACCGACAGATGATGGCTCAAAGAGTCAGATATTTATTTCGCAATCCTTCGATCCAACATCCCACTTTGAAGAGACCTGTGTCGATGTTTTAGAAATCTACAAACGTGGCACCGGTGAAGATTTCGACTTCAGTAAAATTGTCGGGGACGTTAACCAAGACGAGTAAGACGATTGAATTGTTTCCAGTCAAAAGTGAACGATAGTAACATGATGAAATCTGCTAGCTCTACAACATTCAACGAAGGAAAATTTCAACGCTCCAATGTAATTCTATAACTCAAATAAATTTAACTGAAAATCAATTGGCTTTGACCATGGACTTCCCGTCGGCTGAAAGCTAGCGGGCCGAGTGTAATCGTGCTTCACTAGCGATGTTATATTTGGTGCAATATTACACTTGTTGACCTCCATGAATGGCAACCATGGGGTCTGTTGCTCATCATCCTTGATGAGAGCCGTCTTTTCGCGATTAGATCATGTCGGAAGCGCCTAGCACAAGCATCGCCGCTGATTTTTACGTCGACCAAGAAGCATACAAGCTCTCCTTTTCGGCAGTCAGGATAGACTGAAGCCATTAGATAGTTGAGCAGACTAATGAGCGTCCTCACTACGGGGAAGCAACTCCACCAGGGTAGCAGCATCAGTAATAAAGGTGTCTCAAGTTATCGATTTGTGCCAGATCCCTTTGCGCGCATAGTTGGTTTGCGGATGATAATCGCCATGACTCTCAGGATGCCATTAGAGTCACCGACTGCCTTCACAGTGTACCTGATTCGAACCAGAGAATCAGATCCTGGCGGCAGTTATTCTCATTTAAATTGAGGCCGCGTTCGTTTATGCCCATGCGTCTGTGGATTGCATAGCTACCTGAGGCACCTGGCATGGCTACCTGGTTTAAGTTCAGTGGCAGATTTAAACACAAACGATTCGATCAAGTTGTGAGAATGAGATTGTGGGAGCTTCAGATCTCTGTTCAGACAACCTTGTGTTACGGATCATGCAACTTAAAACTGAGATCCCAAACAGTGACAAGCACAACCATCCAATCGCAAGAGATCTTATCTCGGTTTCGAACGAGCTAAATGCGCGACTTGCGTCGATCCGACCGTCCGAGTCCAAAACAAACTATCGTCCCACTTTCACAATCGCTTAAAAATGATATTTTTGCACCACCTCAATAATTTCTCCTTTTAGATGAGGCTCGCCCGGCTCGCGCATTAAATCTGTCCAGACTACAATTGGAATCCAAGAGAAGTTGCGGTCTCGTGGAGAAGTGAAAGGCCCTCGATTGCTAACCAAGATGCATCCCGCCACTCCCGTGCTGAACGAAGAGAGCCCCTTGTTGGCGGGACCGGCTGCTCTCAAGGGAAACACTGTTTACATCTACCTGGTTGCCTTTTTGAGCGCCATTGGCGGCTTCCTGTTCGGCTACGACACTGGCATTATATCTGGCGCCATGATATTCATCAAGGACGTTTTCAACCTGAACGAATGGTGGCAAGAATCTATTGTCAGCTCAACCCTATTAGCGGCGTGGATGTTTTCAATTCTGTCTGGATCTGCGACTGACAGATTTGGCAGGAAGCCAGTGATTGTTGGCTCATCGCTTGTTTTCGTCCTTGGCTCAGCACTGATGGCGGTGGCATGGAACGAGTTTTTCCTATTGGCCGGACGGCTGGTTGTTGGTGCCGGCGTTGGCTTAGCCTCCATGACGGTGCCAATGTACATTGCGGAAGTTGCGCCCTCGGCCATTCGAGGCCAGCTGGTTATGATCAACATGTGTTGCATTACCGGCGGCCAGTTCTTTGCCTCGCTGATAGCCTATGGGTTCAGTTTCATCGAGGGCGATCATGGGTGGCGTCTCATGCTCGGATTTGCCGCACTACCCGCGGCAGTGCAGTTCTTCGCCTTTCTCGCGATGCCAGAGTCGCCAAGGTGGCTCATCAGCAACAAGAGGTATGAGGAGGCGAGACGAGTGCTGGCAAAACTGCGGCCTCATGGCACCGACACTGAGCTAGAGTTCAGCGCAATCAGGGAGAGTTGCGTACAGGCTAAGCAGGAGCAAGAGGCCCTCAACGAGCCTAGCCAGTCCACCTTTAGGAGGATTCTTGCCACCCAGTCGGTGAGGAGGGCGCTCACAGTGGGTTGCCTGCTGCAAATGGTTCAACAGGTGTCTGGAATCAACACTGTCATGTACTACACAGCCTCCATCTTCGAAATGGCGGGAGTTCAATCGAAACAGAGAGCCCTACTGATGTCTGCAGGAACTGCGCTGGTTAATTTCGTGTTCACCATTGTTGGTTTTGCGCTGGTTGAACGAGTTGGTAGGAGGAGGCTGACATTGTACAGTTTATTTGGGGTAATAGTTAGCTTGGTCACTCTGGCGGCCGGTTTTCAGATTGCCTACTACCATTCGCCCGTTATAACCCAGATCGACCAGTCAGGTTTGAACGAGCCATGCGCAAACTACGGGGATTGTTCAGCTTGTTCTCTGGACCCGCAATGCGGCTTCTGTTTCGCCCAAAACACTTCAACCGGCTCCATCACGAACGCGGCCTGCATTCACGTCAACGCCAGCCATCACGACCAGTCAACTTTAGGCCACTGCAGCGCCGGTACCTCAAGCGACTTCACTTGGGCCTACGAGTGGTGTCCCTCGGCCTACTCGTGGATAACGCTGCTTGGAATGGTGATGTACTTGTTGTTCTTTGCGCCTGGCATGGGCCCCATGCCCTGGACCATCAACTCGGAGATTTATCCCTCGTGGGCGCGCAGCTGGTGCCTCTCAGCCTCAACGAGCGTTTGTTGGCTCTTCAACCTGCTCGTCTCGATGACATTTCTAACCCTAACCAGAGCGATCACGAAACAGGGCGCGTTTTATTTGTACGCGCTGCTTGCAAGTTTTGGGTTTATTTATTTTGTTTGTGTTTTGCCCGAAACGAGGGGCAAGACTCTAGAGGACCTGAAGGACCTCTTTTCGAGCACAAGTTCGAATAGTTCGAGTGAGAAGGATAGGAATAAACAAATTGAGTAACCTTCTATGATGAATTGAACGTGAACCTCATTAATGCGCGCGGTTGCCATGGGTAACCTCGAGTCTTGGCCCATTGGCTTGCATCCCTACCCCGATGGCTATCCAGTTCCATATTAAGTTTCTATGACTTGAGATCATCATGGCGAATCAAAACCTAGAGGTTATAAGGTAAATAATTTGGTTTGAGAAGTTCTTCTGAAAAAAAGTTCAAAAATTCTAAATCCGCAACCAATTCCGTTCGCTTGCCTGCAGGTCAGTCGAGTTCGTATCTCTCGATACCCATCCGGCAAACAATGCCCTAGTTGTCACCTATGAGATAACGACACTCGTATTGGAACGTGGCTCCAAATGTGAGCTCGGTCGAGGAAACAGACAAAGTCAGCTTCAAATCAACATTTCGCTCTTAGACTCATTGGGCAAGAACGACCTCAGAGCGGATAAGCTTGCGATAAATCTGCAGGAGCTCAGCGCAGAGGTTGTCCGTAGGTGTCCCCTACTTTTATCTGAGCGCAACAACTTGGACGATATTCGCCTCCACCTTCTGTATCTCATAGGCCGGCGTCAATCACAAATACTCAGCGCCAGAGACTCAGGCTTTGATGAGTTTAGAGGGCGGCCGACATCGTCGGCAAGCTTGCGCTCCAGCTCAGCTAAACGCGGACTCTCTGGTAAGAGAGGTCGCCTAGGAAGCGCCTGCTCTTCCCGGAGCTCTCACTTGTCCACGAGCTCAGAAATCTCTGAGGATGTTTACGAGTACCTGTACCTCAAAGAGACAACCAAAACAAGCAATCATTTGAATTCCAATGAAACGTTCATGGGCGAATTAGACGAGCATCTTGCTGAGAATGAGCCCATCGAACAAACAGAGGTCATCATGAGCTCAGACAGGCTCAGCGCTCTAGAATCGAAACTTGAGGGTTTGTATGGAGATGAAGCGGAAAGGTTAGTTTCCATGGCTTTTGTGCGTCGATTGTTCAGGGATGAACAGAACTTGGCTAGTTTGAGCGGAAACAGGCTATTAGTTTGCGCGATTCTTAGAATATTGAGAGATTCTTGTAATGATGTGAATCGTAACTCTTTGAGCGAATCAATCATCTACTGTCTAGTAAAGTTCACCTCCTTTGAGGACACCTATTTGCGCGCCTTTGAAGAGACAGAGCCTATAGATCTGATGAAGATAGCCACAGAGCTGCTAGTTGGGCGCATTAATCTGTTCGCCAGGAGCCAAGATTTGAGACATCACTACTATTACATTGGCTCACTCTTAATTCTGACAACACACGTTTATCAGCTCCAAGTTGAACATAAGCTAATGGCTCCACTGGACGAAAAGGTGGTCGCCTCTCTCGTTCAACTGCTTCAGCTAATGTGTGATCGTTTTGCAAACGAGATAAGACTTCTGAAGAAGCCAGCTCAAACTGTCGTGCTATTGGCCAAGCTGGTAGATCTACTGCACAATTTGTCAATTTTCAAGGAGTTCATCAATCTGATTAAAACTCAGCACCTGCAATTGGTGGACTCGTTAGTGAACCTGTTGAGTGGGTTACAAACTAGCCGACCAATAAGTGGATCACGAGCAAGCGGATCAGCCGAGTTGGGGCTCATTTTCAACGACAAACACATTCAAGCCCAACTCTACGAGCTAGAAATTAACCTTCTAAGACTGATTAACAACTTAATTCACGAGAGGCGACTAAGAATACGTTTAACTAGGAGAAATTTTCTCAAATGCGTGCTCAGAAATTTGGTTGTCTTTTTGGCAAGCAGAAAGACAAACAGCCTTAAACCTTATCATGAATCCTCCGTGTTGTTGGTTCCAATGAGGAGCCTCTATGAGCTTACTTGTGGCGACTATATAAAACTGGAGCTTTACAAGAGCAAGATAATAATGAAATGTTTGTTAGAATACCTTCTGAGTGCTACAACAGACTTGAGAGTGACACTGATGGGCGCAATCGAGAGGCAAAAGTTACCTGACAGAGAGAAAAATTTGCTCGGCTTAGAATTGCAAGAGCAGCTCATTGTTGAGCCGAGTGAGGTTGGCCAATATATTGTCTGTTTATGGGTAAATCTTAGCGCTAGACGCGAGGCAAGAGTTGCCTTTGGTTTGGAGGCGAGCGAGTTGAAGAGTTTAGTTTGCGAGTATGTTGAGTTAAGCTCGGCTTGTTTAGAGAAATTTTGCTCCATCATCGCGGGAGGTGGATCAGCATTGGAGGAATTGAATGGAACCTACCTGGTCGTGTACTTGCACTTGAAGTTGCTTAGAAACTTGTCGCACCTGTTCGAGCCTGGCGAGCCTGGATTAGTGTTGGATGATTTATGTTCAAAATGGATCAAGCGAATGGCTGCAATAGCAAGCAACCTTTTAGACTCTGCATCAGATAACAACCTATTCGTTCCGCTTACAATCGAGTGTTTAGGAATTCTAAACAATTTCCTCCAATCGGGCGGCCCAAAGTTTGGAGGCGCCGAGCAAGCCTTGCTAGCGAACACAATGACAAATTTGCTTGATAAGTTATTCAAACTTGAGGGCCAAAATTTCGAGACCGAAAACGACGACCTACTGTTGGTTTCAACAACGCTCATTGGAACTCTGGCCAGGTATTGCGAACTATGCGCGCCCACCCAAATGTTGCCCACAACTCTTGAATTGAGCGCGAAAATACTTGAGGCGAGCAACTTTATATTTGAATCTAGAATCACCGACCACGAAATGATCATTAGCAGCCTCTATACGCTAAGCCAACTCATGAACCATTCGCACTTTTTGAAAGACATGTCCAATCTAGAGGCCGAAAGTGCAGACGAGGCCAGTTTTGTTGGCAGCGGTCACGTTGGCTTTCTAGTGGACAAATTGGCCGAGCTTGTGTCTGACGCCGATGAGAGGGTTGCAAAACTAGCCGTCCACTTGCTAAATAGACTGCGACAGCTCGAGGAACGAGCGGCCGGGGGTTGTGTCATTTGGAAAAGACGCTTTGCAATTTACAACAGGAGATGGTTGGATGCAGTTGAGCCAAGGAGAGTTGGCCACCAGCAGGCGGAAGGGGTGACAAGTTTGGCCTGCGAAATGGAGGAGATGCGCGAACACGAATTGGAGGAAGAGTATCCCTCCTTAGATGGCAACGAAATGATCGATGACTCGCCGACCGAGGAGGAGGAGGAGGAGTGCGGCGAGCTCAACGTTCACCTGAAAACCTTTGACGACTTCGAGCGACCAAAGAGCGGCCATGAGCGACGACAACGCGGACAGTCGGCCCTCTTCGCCCAAATACATGGAACAATGGGCTCGGCCGACAGCGCCGATGAGGTCGACGAGGATGACGAGGAGCAGTCGAGTCTCGAGGCGCCCGACTTGAATGTGATCGATGCAAACTCCATGATCAAGCATCTGAGTTGCAGGCGCGAGATTCGTTGGCGCGAAGGCTCCGCTCGTGCCGCAGGTTAGAGGCGAGCGCCTCCAACTCATGGCTCGCTCATGGCCCTTTGGCCGGGCCGGCTGGTTGCCAGGGGAAACACTGGGCTTGCGAGCGGGCAGAGTGGGCGCCAATTGAGTGCGAGCGGTCCAGGTGAGGGAGGGAGGGAGAAGGAGAGCGGACTGTCCAGGTTTGTCGCTTGCTCGTTGTTGCAAGGAACGAGGTCATGCGCCAATGGCTGGAGTTGGTGGCATCCGAGAGTGGGAACTAGATAGCCGGCCAGTGCCAATGCTAGCGAGCGAGCCGGCCAGCCAGCAAGCAAGCTCAGGAGCGAGGTTAAGGTGGCAGAGCAAGAGTAGCTAGAGTGGCTGTTGGAGAGACTTGAGGAGCGGGCCAGCAGGGATAGAGGCAGACGCAGAGCGGAGGCTTACATCAGTCAACAATAGCGAGCGGAGCGGCCAATCCAGGAGCTTGGCCATTGTAGCGCTCAGCTCGACTCGACTCGACTCCACTCCACTCCAGTTGCATTGAGAGCTCCACGGCCGGGTTACGCTTGTTCGTGGCCGTTGCATTGTCACCTCTGTGCAAATCGGCCAAACAAACCGATAGCTCCAATCGGGAGCCTGACAAAGTGGCCACGACGGGCGGCATCGATTGCGCAGGACGAGAAGACTGAGAAGGGATCTGGAGGACGAAAGGCAGGCGGCCATTGTGGCTGTGTTGAAGCGCGCGCAGGTAAGTTTGTTGCGGCCGGCAATCGTAGGCCATGCAGTTGTATCGGAGCGCCAAGTCTGCGTCTGAGTCTCGGCGGCCGAGTTGCGTCCAGGCGACCACTCGAGCGCCGCCGTTATGTCACTGCGCCGCCGCTGCCGCCGCCATCATCACCAGCAGCAGCGGCAGCGGCGGCAGCAACAACAACAACAGCAACACTTACATCAACAACAGCAGCTGAGCCAAGAGTCTCTTTGTTTGTTGCTCCCTCAATGAGCCCAAGCGATGTTCCGCTGCACGGCCTTGGCTGGATGGAGCCTAATGGCTCAATTGGGCCAAACTACTTTCTATCCCGGCGCTGCGAAGCCGCTCGAGCGTCCAAAGCCGCCCATCTTGGTCAGCTGCGGGCGGCTTTGTTTCGGCCGAGTCTCTGCCAGCCAGCCAAGAGGCTAAACGTTGCCCGAGCCGGCCAAAGATCGTGACCCGACCTAAAACGGCGCCAAGAGGGCGAAAGAGAGAGAGAGAGAGCGGCCGTTTAAATGCCAGCAACTCGCCAATTAACAATTCAAGATGTTGCGGCCCAGCTCGCTCGGCTGGCCCCATTGTTGTGGGCGGCGCAAGTGGCGTCGGCGGCACAGGTGCGCTCGATGTTGGCACAGCGAGGAGGAGGAGGAGAGAGTTGCGCCCGAGGGGCTCTTCATGTGTCGCTTGGAGGAAAATCGCGCGGCTCGCAACGGGTTGCGTCCCAGAAGTCGCCGGCTTTGTTCCACTTTGGCCGAGCGAGTTGCTTGCGGTGTGATCGCTCTCACAGTTTCGTGTGAAGCGAGCACAATCGGAGCGATTTGCAAATTTGTTCATTGCCTCAGCTGAACGTTAGCCAGACTCAGCCCAAAGGAGCGAGCGAAAGGGCGAAATCCGCTCGCCTCCAAACGTTTAGCGAGACTTAAACACCTGTCAGGTGAGAGAACAAACGAACTGAGTTGAGCGCTCAGCTTGTTGCCGAGTTGGAGGGGAAGAGACGCTCGCTCGTTGGCGCGACGAAGATTTCGCCCAAAGTGTCGGTGGCGGCACGAGATGGAAGCGAGACGAGAGGGGCGACTCTACACTTCAACGGCTCGTTTTCGCTTGCTCAAGGCGGGCGGCCGAGTCTAGCCGGCATATCTCGCCGTGCTCGAGTGTCACATTGGTAGTGTTCACCTATTGGTGCAGCTCGCTTCTCAACTTTATCCATCCGTTCACGAAAACTGGGAGCCGGGCGATAATCTGCTCCTAGATCGCGAATTTTGTCGCCGTTGCAAGAGCAGCTTCCTGATCGAGCGACCAGGCTGAGTGTACATGAATGGCGATGCTCGCTCTCTTCAATGCAACGAAACTCGCTGCTCCAAATTCGGCCAAGACTCAACCCTCAACTACAAGAGTCAAAAGGATGGTTAAGCCTGAATGGCACTGGTTTTCCAAGTGAAGGCCACCTTTGGCGACACTCGGGCGGCTTGCTCGTGGCGGCGAGCCGACCTTGATGGAAGTCAGGCCAAGTTGAGAGGACACTCGATGGCGACAGGTGAGCGCTAATGAGGAGTGATTGAGCGGATCGGCCGCCTTCAGATTAAGCCTTTCTGCTGGCCGAAGCTCCGCTCACTTGTTGACTGACACTAACGACCAGTTGGCCGCGCGAAGAGTGTTGCTCTGGCGCCGGCCGCTTCTTTCAATCAAGCACCAGTTTTACTCTAGACCGAGCGGCAAGGACGAGAGGGGGGCGCTCTTCAGGGCGAGCAAGCTGTTCCGCAGCGACGCTCTCAGAACCTGTTGCGGGTCTTCGGCCGGCAGCGGACAGGTTAACCTGCGAGCGCCAGACCCTTGGAAAGAGGCTCTCGCTCGGCCAACCAAAGCCCATCCCACTCCCCGCCCAAAGCGACCCTCTTTTCAGGCTTGGCGCTCCGCTTTTGTTGGCCCTCGAGCGCGTGTGTTCGCCGATTCGTCTCGGCCGATGGCAGCCAGCCATTTGCCAACTCAACTCGCCCACTGTGTCAGCTTGGCGCCAACTCTTATGGCACTCGTCCTCTCTCATTCATATGCATCATTGCGGCCTCAAACTGGCCGCTTGGCGTTAGTTTGCGAGCCACCCAAGCTAGTTGCTCGCTCGCTCGCTCGCCGGTTGTGCACCCTTGAATTAGGCGAGTTTGGTGCCATTGCGCTGGCCGGGCGCGTTAACAAGCGCAACGGACGCGCTTAGGTCGGCCACCCCAAAGCTAAGACAATTGGCCTGGCATTGGGAGCGCCAAGGGACGGAGCTGGCGTCGCTGAGTCCATGCTGGCTCAAGGCAAGCTGGCTAGCAGTCACAGCCAACCCATCTGACTGGAGCGAGCGGCAGCCAGCTCACAGTGGCACACAGAGCCTCGCTAGCCGGCCGGCCGGCCAGGCAGGCAGCCAGCCGGCGCTCAGGTGGGCCACCTTCTTCTTGCGCCGCCGAATCCATGATCCAAACAAAGCCACTCGAGCTCAAATTCTGGGGGCAAAATCAATCAATCCATCAGGAGGCGTCCAATCGAGAGAAGTGTTTGTTTTCGAGCTGGCGCGTTTTGCGCCAGAGGCGTCGGCTGCGGCTGCGGCTCGGGCGGCCAACCGAGGGCTTGGTGCTGGCCACTGCGCCCAAGTTCAAACCTTTCGGCCAAACTTGAACGCTCGAGAGGCTCGCTGGCCTGCTAATGGTTGGCTTGCATGCGATTTGCTGGCTCCTAAATGTTTCGCCGCCAAGTGATTTATCGTCGCTGCCCTCGAGGCTGGCGGCCAGCTAGCGGCGCCAAGCGGAGTTAGCCTTTGCGGCGGAAGGAGCGCGAGCTTGGAGCTCCTCTCAGCTCGGCGCAACCCAACTCGGCCGCTCATGAACTTCCACTCATTGTTCGCAAACAGAAAACTCCGCCGCTAAGCCAACAACAGCCAGCAACCACAAGCTCGGGCCAACCGAGAACACAGGTGATGGCGAGGGAACAACAATTGGCTTATTTAGCTGCCGCTACCAAGCGAACGATGACGCCGATGATATTTGTTGACTGGCCGCTGCCGCCGCCGATGGGCCAACAAAGGCCGCCGAGCTAGCGTTGGGAAAGCGAGCTAAACGAATTGGAACTAAAAGGCTGCTTAACCTCCTTTTCGGGCTCTCCCTTCCGTCCGTCGGATGCGCAGCCAGTCAGGCAGGCAGGCAGGCGGCTCGCCGCCAGCCAGCCGAGGGCGGCAACGGGCGACGCGCTCAGCCCGCCGGCCGCCCTCGCCTGCAGCCTCTGCTATCGCGTTTAGTATCTGCGCCCGAATTGGCCCATCAAGCCACCCGCCCGGCTGGCTGGGCTGCCTGGCTGCATATTCGGCTGCCCGCTCGCTCGGCCGTCAAGCTAGCTCGGCGGGCGGACGTGAGATCGGAGCCGCAGGAGCTGCAGCTTGAGCGGGTGTGCTGTTCTCATTCCCATGCAGCTCAGGCGCGAGCGGCCGCCAGCCAGCCAGCCCGCTCGCTCGGCCGGCCGGCCGCCGGGACGACGCAGAACAATAGAGCACGTCTGGCCGCCTGCGACGGATGCCGCCGCGACCTCCCGCCGGCGAGCGGGGTGGGCGTGGCCCGCGCGCCGCTACTCTGCGCTCGCCCGAGGGAGCCGATGGGAATATTTGAATTCATCGGCGGCCGCAGCCTGGACGAGCGGATCCGCTGTCGGGCGGCAGCGGCAGCAGCAGCAGCGGTGGCGCTTTGTGTGGGCGAGTTGCGCGCGCGACTCCCGAAACAGGTTTGCGCCGCCAAGCTGCGGCCAGAGCGCGCAAATTGAATTTGCCGGCCAGATTGCGCACCTGTTGCTGTTGCGACGCGGGCTGGGCGTGGCGGGCGCCAGCCGCCCGAAGCTGGGGGCGCCGGCGGGCGGGCGGGCCGCCGTTTGGAGGCTTGCAAGCCAGTTCCGTTGAGCTTGTGGCGAGCGAGCGGGGCGGAAAGGAGAGGAGAGGAGAGGAGAGGAGAGGAGCAAAGGCAGGAGCGCGAGTGGGAGGGGCGCCACTTGCTGCCGGCGCCGAGCGGCCAAAGGGGAGAGCGAGAGAGAGAGAGAGGCGAGCGTAGCAGCCAGGTGAGCGAGTGGCTTCACAAGCAAGCCAGCCGGGCTGAGCTGAGCTGAGCGGCCGCTAGCTCGGAGCGGCAGGCTCGTTGAGCGCGCCTCCAGCCAGTTGAGGCTGAGGGAAGGCGGCGGCGCAAGCAGCAACCTGTTGGCTGCGTCAGACGGCAGCCCTTTAGTTGGCTCCAGAGTCTGGCTGTAGAGTCTAGCCGGGTTGAGTTGAGTGGAGTGGAGTGGAGTCGAGTCGAGTCGAGTTTGGTTGCGAGCGAGCGCAACTTAAGCGCGCCGAGATAACAGAACTCAGTCGCTAATTTACATTCCCTTGGCCGTTGGCGCCAGCTTGCAGGTTGGTGGCTGCGCTTGTTATTGTTGTTGTTGTCGCTCCATCTTTGCAAGAGTCAGTATTGGCAATCGTGCAAGTGATTGCGGCCGCCGCTCGCAGCTACAAGTGGGCGCCAGAGGAGCCGGGCGCAGTGGGCCAGCCAGCCAGCCAGCCAGCACTGCTGCCGACTGACGAGCGTGGATTTTGTTTGAGGCCAGAACAATAAGCTGAGGGCGCAGAGAGGCGAGCCGAGTGCTGGCCAAAGGTAGAGCTTTGAGGGGAGATAGATTTGTGGTGCGAGTGGGAGTGCAGCGGCCGCAAGCTGGCCAGCCCCAATTGGAAGGCAGAGAGCGCGGAAGGGACGAGAGAGAGAGCGAGGCACTTGGAGCTACTGTTTGCGGCGCTCGCTCTTCGCCGCGACTGCCAACGCAATAAAAGGCGCCCGTAATCTAGCACTCAACTGCTCAAACAACTTACTCGACCCCCTCAGCCTCCGCCGACAAACCAATCCAGTCCAATCAAATCCGAGCGCAAATTGTTACTCCAATTTCAACGAAGCCAACGAGCAAACAAAGGCAAACAAGAGGGTGGCCGCCGCCGCCGCCGCCGC
>Ga0209372_1000516_pt1 | contig 16056 bp, 9 predicted proteins | sample AgamicAtPe_FD_187170 | JGI IMG/M metagenome (GOLD analysis project Ga0209372, IMG submission 187170) | Agave microbial communities from Guanajuato, Mexico - At.P.e (SPAdes) (version 2) | ecosystem: Host-associated > Plants > Phyllosphere > Phylloplane/Leaf | place: Guanajuato, Mexico | collected... | reverse complement strand
GCAGGTCACCTGTGGTGGTCTAACGCTTGTGCGTTATCGGTCAGAGGCGAGACGGAATGTTATAAGTAGACACTTAATTTTAGCAGAAAGACTTGCGTGCTAGACTTACATGCAACCAGACTGAGAGGGGTAAATCTTGCAAGTTTCTGCCTAATTGAGAATAAAGTTTCACCTCTCATTGAACTTCTCTCGCTTAAGGACTCTGGTTGGTTCAGCAGAAATGCTGTGCAGTGGAGGATATCTCCAGGATAGTGTTCGCTAACTGACACTTTAAAGTTCCAGCCTCCCAGATGCAGCACTTTAAGTTCATGATCGCTCACCTGTTAGAACTTGATTATCTAACCTGAGCTGACTTGTCAACTAACATATCCACTCAGAATCCATCTTGATCAATACAGTTTGAACTTGAGCATCTGCATTACACGCAAAAGAAACCTCTGCCTTGCAAAACTCGCTGAGTGGATTTGACGGGATCATTATCTGGCGGGCTGAATAATTTAACTCGACTCCACTGTTTCAATCAACTAGATGAAGACTTGGCTGGCAGCTGATCTTGTTGGTGATCGATTTGTACTCAGTACAACTGGAACCTGGAAGACTTGTAGATATTCAAACCGATCTTTGTCACATCTGTTCATTGAAGTGCCTCTAAGATGGATCTGAGGCTCGTACTATGGACAATAGCATTGTTTGCTGGTATCAGTTGGTGGTTCTACTGCAACATGGAACTCGAAATCGACTACAAGAGAAATCCGCAACTTATAGACCCTCCGACTGGCGCCAAGCTGAAACCAAGTGAACTGCTTGATTTAGCGAAAGTAATCAATCCAACACCGGAATATATCGCAGCAACAAGCGCACAGCAAAGACTCTACGATCTCGAATATTATCTCAACTTTGAGAACCCCTTTCTAACCGACTACTCCTATGCAGACAAGCAAGACCTACTTGTATCTGGCTGGCCAGTTGCAAATCAGACTCTCTGTGGCTCGCAGCTACAGTGGATTACAAAGCAACTAGACGAACATCAGAACTACACACTCATCAACGGCCAGCTTGCTCATGAGCTGACCGCCCTGATGGACAGTTTTGGTCGGCTAGAGTCGGGTCTCTACTCGGGTGTTGTCAACTGGCTTGGCTCCTACGAGAGATGTTCGCGGACAAAACTCGACGGGGGAAGGATCAAGACAAGATATTGCACCGTTAGACTACAACCAAGACAGTGGCCAACCAATGAAACGATGTATCAGAAGACGACCATCAGACTGGGGGTCTGTTTGCCTGAAACCTGCGATACACTCTCCTTTCGTCTCTATAACTCTTCCATAGGCCGACTGGCCAAGCTCGAGCTGACGGATTTTTACAGGAGCCAACTTGAGCTCCATTCAATGTACTGTCTACCCGACGAGAGGAGCCCCATTCGTAGGGTTCCACTAAGTGGCCGTATCTATCTGTGCATAGTTGGCGGTTGGATCGTGTTAGTTGTAATAGCCTCTGTGATTTACGAGTTATCGGCAAAGGCGATGCGCAAGGAGAAGTCAAACGTGGATTATTATGCGAAGAGTCTCGACGTTTCATCGAGTATGGCGCAGACTATTAGCCAAAGAGGCGACAGTTATCCTGACGAAAAGTCTTTCAGCCTCAAGCTCCTTGAAGCTCTCTCGCTTAGATGTAATCTAAAAGGCTTCAAGACAAACTCCTTCAGAGTCAAGTACAAGCAAGGTCATAGAGTCCGAGTTAACTTGGGATGCTTGGATTTCCTCAAGGTCCTCATGGCTCTGCTTGTGGTTTTGGGTCACAGTTCATACCTTGCAAGCGTTTATGCGAGATCTCTGGTTAAACGCATCGACTTGAGTGTCAGTGAGCTAGCAAGACTGGCGCTCTCAATACCCCGTTGCGTGGACACCTTTTTTGTGATATTTGGTGTCCTGACCACATACACACTCTTGCGAAAGTTTACTGTGAAGCAGCTATCCCGTCCAACTGTTTGGTTGAGTATAAATTTGGGCATACTATTGAGAATAACGCCCATCTTCATGCTCGTCTATTGGTACTCAAAATCAGTCTCTCCTTACACAGGATCCGGTCCTTGGTGGGACTACGGAGTCGACCACAATTCAATAAAGGGCATTTGCATGAGCGATCCCTGGTGGAAATCGATTCCTTATTTGGGCAGCTTCGGGCTTCCTCCCACCTGCGTTCCACCGGCTTGGTTTATAGTGAGCTACTCGCAAATTTCGCTCATCCTACCGCTTATAACCTACATCCTCTGCAAGCTACCAAATTACGTGCTCAGGAGTGCTCTCGCGGGACTTCTGCTGGTCGTCTCCGCCTCAAGTATTGGGGTTAGATTGTACAAACAAACGTCCGTTAGAGAAGAGGCCTTTTCGCTTTACGGTGGCTTTTTGACCGATTTGTTGGAAAAGTTCGAGTCAACTGGCTACATGACCACGTTGGGCCGAGTTGGAAGCGTTTCCATAGGGTGCTTTGTTGGCTATCTATTGAGCCAATACGAGGATGGCAACATTAAGAACTGGCCAACATTTGTTCGCACAAAAACCACCTTAATACTTGTATCACTCGCCCACATATTAATCATCCTACTGCCCCTAATCAGTCATGGGATTTACCTGCTAACAGGGAAGATGACGACTCTTGGAGAGTTTATAGCTGGAAACGTTTCAGTCATGATCGCATGGCCAATTTTGAATGCCATAATCATACTAAATGCGACAACAATCTACAATCATACAGTTGTGATTAGATTCTTGAGTCATTCATTCTGGCATTCGTTCAACAGGCTTGGCTTCATCATATTCCTCATTCACTGGGAAATACTGACGGTTGGAATAACAAACTCAGAACAAGCGCCAGGCTATGGATTTGTTGGCGACGCCATCAAGATGTGGACATCTAGTGTATCCCTTTCTATCGCGCTCGCAATAGTGATTTACATGTTTGTGGAGGCGCCCATGTCAAGGTTACTATTGGTTATGTTGAACTCAACAACAACAACTGGCGAAAGTGTAACCCATAACGAGGCGATTGAAAAAGTGAGAAACGGAAGCAAATCAGTGGAACAAGTTTGAATATGGTCGTCGCTCACTCATCATCATAGTTGGCTCCCCTGGTAGCATGATACCCACCCATTGCATTGCCATCTGTGCTCGGCTATTGATCCCTGAGAACGCTTGCTGGTGCTGAGCGGACCAAGAGGTCAGCCGAGGGAATCTGTGTATCCCATCATATGTTCCCCAAAATTAAAATCCGATCGTAGTTTGTACCCGAACTTGTGCGTTCTATTTTCCGCTCGCCTTGGAGGCGTTCATAAAATCCCGCCATCACCTGTTGGCGCATGCGTGCTGGCGAAAGCGGAACACCGGCCAGCCTGAACGCGGATTTCTGCACATGCATCGCAAGACGCACGCACGCAGCTCAAATGAGGTTCCGATAATCAAGCAAATATTGCATCGCAAAGAATAGATCTCGCGTGGCCAAACACCGCAGATTATTATTTGTCTATCGAGCAAAATTGAACCACCAACTCCTTGTAGATCGTTTTGACTTATAGATATTTGTGTCTAAGTGGGAATATCCATCTATGGTAGTTCGAGTTCTTTGATCGAGAAACTAAATTAGGCAAGATGGTGAGTTTCCGAGGCTCAAGAAGATCCTACATTTCATTCAATGCGCACTCGATTACTAACCATCTTTTTCACTCCAATCATGAACGAACCAGCTCGCTAAAGATCTATTACATCCATCACTTGACGAAGAGAGACGCAAATGTAAGCTTAAGAGGCTTGTCCAACACCCAAACTCCTATTTTATGGATGTCAAATGTCCTGGCTGCCTCAAGATCACAACTGTATTCAGCCATGCCCAAATGGTAGTACCATGTAAAGGATGCTCCACTATTTTATGCACACCAACGGGCGGAAAGGCGAGACTCAAGGACGGATGCTCTTTCAGAAAGAAGCAACACTGAGCCTCTCTTCGACCAAGTTAGGTGAAAACAAGAAAGAAAAATCATAAATTAAAATCGAACATGATGTAACATAGGTGGATCCATTCTCTATCTTTTTATGGAAAGGAGGGAACTGCGGTGTTTTCACAGACAAGGTCATCCCAGTGATGCCGATCAATCAGCATAAGCCCGGTTTTTGACACACTGGGCACTGTTTCCCCATGTGTGCGGAGATCAAGAGGCCAACTGGACTGGTTTACTGGAGCCGAACTAACAGCTCCATCACTTAACGTGGTCGTAGATCACGATTGAGTTATCTTCGGACACCGACGCCAGTCTTGTTCCATTCGGGTCGTACCTAACTCCTGTCACTTGATTCGTATGGTGACTGAACGTCTGGATACATTCATGACTCGTCATATCCCAAATCTTTACCTTCTTATCGGTGGATCTATATTTTGTTCAAAGCGAGGCGATGGTTCTTAGTCAGGCGTCATCCCATAGAGACTTGTTTATAAGTCAAAAATTTACCTACCCGGATGCGAAGTGGACTCCATTTGGCGAGAAGCAGAGGTCGAGGATCCATGAGCCATGTCCTGACAAGGTTTTGATTTGCTCACCTTGGGCTGGATGGTGGATCTTGATTAATGTGTCGTCAGACCCGCTTAAAAGGTACTTGGAATCCGGAGAGAAAGCAACGGCTCTGACCGGCAAAGCGTGTCCACCAATTTGGGTCAGGAGCTTTTCCGTCTCTAGGTCGAAGACATTTATAATTCCGGCCACGTTACCCGCTGCCAAAAGTTTTCCGTCTGGGCTCTAAAGTGGGGATGTCAATAATCATGTTGATTTGCTCAGAATATTAGGTGTTTGAACATGTGGGAGTACTTACGAAATCCACTGAGTACGCGAATTTGCCGGTGTCAAATTGAGTTTTTGTTGTTTCGCCTTCGACATTTGTGCTAAATAAGTTTATCTTGCCAGATATACCTCCAGTGGCAACATGTTTACCGCTTGGCGAAAATTTAATTTTCCATGACTCGACTGGTCCAGCATCGATTGTTTTAAGTTCACATGATTCTATGGGTTTGTCTAGGTCGAAGAGGCGGATTTTGCTGTCCATGGCCGCAATACCGACCGTGCTAGATTTTGGAGCCACATCGACTGACACAACACCAAGTGCAAAGCCATCGAAGACACGGTCCTCGCTTAGTCTACCCTCACCGCTCTGGCTTTGGAGGTTCCAAACTTTGGCAGTTGTATCCAGGCTGCCTGTTATCAAGCTATTCTGAGCAGCCCAACAGACTGTCCATATTGCATCATCGTGCGCGTGTTCCTGTTGCTTGAGAACAGAGTAGCAACCCATTCTAACTAGATTGATGTGCTCCTAATGTAATTTACAAAATGAATTATGGCATTCATGAGAAAGGAGAGAAGATCCCATGACTGTTTCAAGTTTACTCCTCGTCTCTGGAGATTCACCGTGCACATCTGACAACGATTTTGAGCACGAGGCAGCGCTTAAAGGCACTGGGCGCGATCCAGCGATTTGCAAAACGTGAGCTCGTTAAATGATGGCCACGAGATGTCAGGATTCGCCGATTGTCTCGACAAGAGGATAGCCGCCTAGCAAGACATTTGGTGCTTTTGTTAAATCTACGTCTCGATTCCACTATGAGAGTGGAAGGGGAGGTGCCGTTTGCACTCGCAATGTAAATTTGGAGGTTAGACTCTCGAGATTATGCTGAACAACGGATGCAGCTTTTCTGAGAGACAATAAGGGAAATTTCAAGATAGGATAGCATTGTTGATCGAGCACAATGAGTATGAGCCTGATGAAGTGAATAAGTAGCTCTTTTAGCTAACCTAATCCAGTCAGAAATTGTTCTACAATCGTGGAGACAAGATGGATACAACTGCACCACTAGTGCAAACTTATGGCTGATTAACGAACTTAGGGGCAGAAAAAATCTCCAGTGTCGATGAATCTAAGAAGTTGTTGCCCAATTTTGTGCTCGGCAACGAACCTCGAAGAGTAAATAGAGTGAAGCCCGAGATCAAAGTATGATAAGTCGCTCTTTTTCTGGACAAACGTTTGCCAAGCAGAGCATATCTAGCTTAAGGGCAATAAATGGGAGTGCTCTCGGACATAGATGCCACTTGTTTCAACTTCAACTTATGGCCACAATGAGCGGTGGACAAGTCTAATCATTGAAGAGGCATTATATGTAATGTAACTACAATAAATGTTCTCTCTAGTGCTAGGCCGTCAAGCGTCAGAATCGCTCTGGAGGCGAACTTTTAGATCCACATCCAGGCTAGATGTTATTGTTTGTCTCGGGTGGATTGTTATCGGTGCATTGTGAATGCAATAGGCTCAGAGGTGGTAGGTGTAACTTTTATTTCTGCTGCTGTTCTTGTTGTTGCTCTTGTTGACCTAATGAATGCGCAATAATGATAACTTCAAGACTATACGAGCGTTCAGATGTATGCTAGTCTGTTTCTACAATTAAATATACACATACTTATATATATCCAGGTCTAGACGTGAAAGATACGGGATTGTGTGTGCCTCTTTCTCTAGCCGTCACATTTGCTTGCGGGCCGAGTTCAGCATGGCGCCACATGCTCAAGATTGGCGCCAAGTCCCTCTTGTGCGACTGTCCCTCTTACTCATTCAACTATTTTACATTACATCAATTGTCCGCTCTCAATTTGAACAATTTGAGCACCAAACGCAACCAGCTTGCTTGGATTTGGGTTTAGGTTTAGGGTGATGATGATGGTGATGGGGAGTTGGTTTGTTTACGGGATTGCAAGCAACAATTTAACAATTGTTCGCGTCTTCCAACTCCTAATATGACTGCCTGATTGTGACTTATGTTGGTGGTTTTAAAGCAAGCTAGCCATTGAAGTTGGCCAAGCTCACTCCAGGTGCTCATTGAAGGCGTCCGTCTTGAACACCTCCGGCACCTCCTGGTCGAGTCGAGCTATCAGCTTGTAGATTGCCTTCTTCCACGATTGCTCCTGGTCGCGTTTGTTGTGAATCGCGTCGAAAAAGTGCCTCAGCGTCTCCTCAACAACCTGCCTAAAGACCTCGGGAAGCTGGAGTGTTGTTCGCGGAGTTATGTTCGGTTAGGTTCAGTTTCAATTAGATTGGTAATTTATCATTTCGAGAGATTCCATAGTAGGGAAGAGCGAGAACGAGAACGAGAGAGTGCGAGCGGAACCGGAAAAGGATGTTCCGTTTGCTGGGCGAGAAGCTCTTTTCCGCAATGGGAGTGAGATTCTTGCTTAGCATTGGGAGGAAGAAGAAGGAAGTTTGATTGAATTGGAGCTGGCGGAATGGCCAAGGAAGGTTGCCTCTACTGGCGCTCTCATTCTGAGTGCAGGGGAGCACAAACGAGAGCGACCACTTTTTGGATTCGCATTAGCCTCTGACGGATTTGCCCGGCCGAGTTATGTAATAAAAATGTTGCCGCAGCCCTCAAATTGGACACTTAAAGTTCGAGGCGGCGCCGCAATGAAATGAAGCGAAAACAAGGTCTTAATTGATGTTTAATCTAGATTTAGGTTGAGCTCTATTGGGGCTAGTGAACAGGCGCAACTCGGGCGGCTGAACAGGCGGGCGGAGTAAATGAGACTAGACGCGGACAAGCAGGAGCCACCAAGAGAGAGAGCGACCCAAACCACTAAGGTAATGGTGCGGCCGGAACAAACAAGTTGCCAGCTGGATGGAAATACAGTTGGCCGGCAGATATTCAACCGGCAAGAAGAAATCAAAAACGAACAAACGCTGGCCAAGAGGAAGAGGAGGAGGAGACCCATGGAAATGGAGTGGCAAGTTTGCGTTGCGCACTTAGCCTAAGGATTAGCTGGCCTGGGCTTTGAGCTTTGCGCTATGAAGCCCGAAGTTTTGGCCGTTCCAGTTGGTTGAATGGAGACTTGAAGCGAGCCTACTCTCAATTAGCCATTAAGGTACTAGGCCAAAAGGGATAGCCCCGCCTCGAGTGGCCTCAGACCAAGTGACAGGACGCGCTCGTTGTTTGCAAAAGAATCGCGCCCACTCGATCCGGATTTGTTTAGAGAGGGGGGAGGTGAGCAACTTGGATTGAGCGGATAAATCGGAAACGACGGCCCAATATCGGGCACGATTGCACAACATTGATGGTGCCACCTTGGGATCCGGGCGACCTGTTCTCTCCTTTCACCCAACTCAACTCTCACTTAACAGCCGACAAAACTGCACACTTACCTCGATATGACGATTCTTGTTGTAATGGTTATTAAGCTGATTGATTAGTTCGTGGTCGTAATTAACCTGCTCAATGATGGAAAATGGGAGCGAGAGCTCAAGTTAGTTTCGGTAGAGGTATTTTTGAGCTGTTCTCTTTTGGTTCAGTTTGGATGTGCTAGATGGCGCGCGGGTGGTTAGAAACACTGGCCGCCCACAGCGTCTTGCTTCGTTGGCTTGGTGAGCGAACAAGACGCCGGCCTATACGTGTGCGCCCGAGCTCAAGATTGCGAGCTGCAAGCCGGCCAAGCGAATATAGATTGGCTTGGCTGAGGCGAGCGGGCAGGTTGGCAGGAAGAGGAACAAAGGCGAGCGCCTTGCCAAGCGCTCGCCAGCAGAGACACAGGAGGAGCGACGAGGGGAGAGACTGCGGACACCTGTCAGGGGCGAGCCTTCCGTCGGAAGTGGCTCATTGTTCTGAAATTCAAGTTGCAAGCTGCAGGCTGCGCGCTGCTCGATGGTCGGGGGTTGCTTGCTGTCAGAACTGGGCGAGAGAGAAAGAGAGCGTCAGCTTACGTTGCTCGCTAACTTGTCATCTCTGGGATCCGGCATCGCCCGTCGCTCTACCTGTTCTTTGGCCGGCTCGAACTGGGCCAGCAATGAGCCGATTCACGGGGTTGGCAAACGAGCGGGCGGCCACTGATGCCGCCCGCTCTCGCTGGCAGCCTCTATTAGCAGGTTTAAAATTAATGTAAGTCACATACGCGCTCCAAGCCTGAAGAGACGGCCTGGTGGTGCTGGCACAAAGCAGCAGCAGTAGTAGTAGCAGCAGCAGCAGCAATGGTGGCGGCGGCGGCGGCCATTGTTAGCGCCAGTTTGGCGCATAATACGCCACGATGATTGAGTACAATGCGGCGCCGGATGTCATTGTTGTGCCGCCGGCTGGGCGAGTGCGTGTGTTTGTTTGTGGCCACAAACAACTTCCGAGCGGAGATGGGAAGGAAGACTTTGGTCTGGCCTTCCAACGTTGAGCCGGCTTGCTGGTGGCTGAACGCGCGAGCCTCTAATGGCAGTTGGAGAAATTTCCAGCCCGGCAGGTTTTCGGAGCGAGCAAGAGATGAAGCATTGGAAATGGCAGCAGCAAGCGAGCGAGCGAGCAAACACTGGCTTCTATCTGGTTGCAAGGCTCGCTGCTTCATTTAACCTGCAGGCTGTTGCGGCGGATTAGTGAGCCACTTGTTGTTGCTGCTTTGGCTCGCGAGGTCGAGCGACGCTTGCCTTGCGCCAGATGCTACTGCTCGGCCCTTTAGTTTAGCGCTCGCTTGAACTCTACGCGCTCGCTTAGTGGCCAGGGTTCAGGCCAATTGAATTTGAGGCTGAGTTCGGGCAAACGATCGTCATGGCAACAGATGAGGGAGGCGAGCGCCAAGTGCGACAATCAAATCTTGCGCACCCAAGCGGCCAGTCTCAGCTCCCCTTAGAGTCCAACTGGCCGCTTGGAGCGCACGTTTGGCCAGTCAGCTCTGGGCCGAGTGTTATGATGGGTTTGCTTGGTTACGCAACGCCAAGCAGGCGCGCGTTGGCCGGGCTCACCTGCCACGTCCTTGGGCGCGTATTGCCCGCTCGCCGTCTCGTCCGCGCGGCCCCCCCCCTCAGCGCTGGGGGGCAGCACTAGTGGCGGCGCCGGCGGCAAAGTCTGATTCATCCGAGCGCTCCTCTCGCCGCCGCCGCGAGCTTAGCGGCTGCAACCTGAATCTAGCCGCGAGCGCAACAACTCTGCCAGCCGCTCTGCAAGCTCCACAAGCCGCCGCTGATCCGGCTCAAGGTTTTCGCGCGCAAGCTCTCGTCTGAAACTAAAGCCGCCCGCTTCGCTCAGCTCGTCTCGTCTCGTCTCATTGAGAGGCAAAAGATGCCAGCCAGCCAGTTGCGCTGGTTGACAAGCGAAATGCGAACACTTGGCGCTGGATGGAGGCGGGCGAGCGAGCGTTGAATATAGGCCAGCGAGTGGCTTGCTGAGCCGGCGCCAGTGGAAGCGCAAATGAAGCCCAAGGCTCGCAAACAAACCAGAACGCGCGCGCGAGAGAGAGAGAGAGAGAGAGAGAGAGAGTTCAGCAACACTTGTTGTGCTCGGCCGACGGCCAGAGCCTTGCGCGCCCGCTATGGCCGCCAGTTGACCGGAGTAAAGCGGAAATCGCCGTCCCCGATGGCCGGTTGCGGTTTTGTTTTTCAAACTAAACCAAACTAAACTAAACTGAACTGAACAAAACTAAACTAAACCAATTCTGTTTCAATGGAACCCAAACGAGTGGGAGCCAATTTTGACAAACTTTGGCCCGACTTGCGCCGATTGGCAAACTTTCCATCGCCGGCCGATGATTAATGATCGGCTAATTGTGGCTCTCTCCGCCCGCTCGCTATTGTATAATTTTCTCGCCTTCAGTTCGAGCCGAGTTCGCGGCCAAGCTGAGCCGCAAGAGGGCGGCGGGTTTGTCGGCGCCGGAAATCGGCGCTTGCGCTCGCAATCGGGCACGTCGCTAGTATTTAATTTTGAATGTAGCGCCACTAGTGGAGGGCAAAGGCAAATGCGAATGCAAATGGAGCCGAGCGAGCGAATGCAAATTGCGCCCAATGACTGCGCACATTGATGCCCGGCCAACAATCAACCGATGACTGGCCGATTGTTAGCTCGGCGCTCGAATTCAAAGCCCAATGGCGAAAATTAAGACGCATCCAGTGGGGCTTTTTAGCGAGAATTGGCGCACAGTTTCTGAGACAAGAGTTGGTGGAGCAGACGGGCGAGGCCAAGGCTAAGCCGGCTCGGGCTGGGCGGACGAGCCTCGAGCGGGAGTTCGCGGCCGCTCTCGTGAGCCAGCAACAGGCAAATCGGGCCGCAGGAAGTGTGTCCTTGCACATGCTTTGCGGCGCACCCGGCTGCCACTGTGACTCCGCCAATAAGGGCGAGCGTATGCCCGGCCATGTGATTCGAGGCAGCCTTATTGCGCTCGCACCTGTATGCTCTCGTTTGCGCCAGGTGCGCCGCTCGCAAAAAGAGCCAGAAATGATCAGAGGATCTCGACTAACTCGGCCGAGCTCTTCCGTTCGCCTGGCTGGCTGGCTGCCTAGATGGCTTAATGCTAGATGGAGTGATGAGGGGGGAGGGAGGGAGGCGCTGCAGAGTTGGCTCAAGCGCAGCGAGTTAGCTGAACTCGAGCCAGCGCCAAGTGGGTTGAGCTAACGCTGGTGACGTTCATTGAGCTGCCGGCGCCGCCGCCCTCTTTGCTGCTGGCGCTCAAGTGGCGACCTGTTGTCGTCGAGAAGCAATTTGTTCCATCTAGACGACGCCAAAAATCATCGCCCGGCTCGCTTATCAGCTTGCCACTCGGCTCGCTTGCCAGTGGTCGCTGATGGTTGCCGGCTGATAGAGCGCGCGAGGCCCACCAAGCAGCGGTGGGCTTGGTGACGCCGCTCCCGCTGCAGCGCGGCCAGCGCAGCGCAACGCAAGCAAGCAAGCAAGCAAGAACCTTTTTACCGATGCTAGACGCCAATAGGGCGCTCCAACAATGGCTGCGTATACATTGTACTTCGGCCGCCCGCTGCCACCGTGTGTGCGAGAGTGTGTGTGTGTGCGCGGTGCGCGCACTAGTGCGCAGGCGCCGCTCGAGCGCAAACAGGGCTGGATGATCTTGTTTTTGGCGCAGTAAAACTCTTGAGTTTTATAGAGGCACGAAGTTCAAATAACAATGCAACCGAACTCGCCCGCTCTCCTGCCGCAAAGGCTGGCGCTCCGCTTACCTCCGGCCGCGCTCAAAGGGGCGCGCGTGCGCGCAGACGTTCGCCTCACGGGCGCTCGCTGAGCGAATGGGCGAGAGGGAAGGCAGCGCGCAGTCTATTGGCCGCCCGCCGAGTGGCTCTCGCAACTCAAGCCAAGTGCGATAAGAAGAACGAGGACTCGCGCCCATTATAGGCCGACTTCTCTCTGCCGCCGCCGCCAAGACTGGCCGAGCTCTTGGCGCGAGCGCGCCTATAAGGGCGCCGAAGCCTCCTCAGCGCGCGGGACCAGCCGCTCACTTACCACTATATCCTCCTTGCACTGGATCCTCTCGTCGGCCACCGCGTCTCTTGCAAACTTTTCCATTTGAATGTAGTAGAATTCCCTGTTGGTTTGTATCTGGTTAGTATCGTCCTCTTGCGCCAACTTGCTCCCCTTTCGAGGCGAAAATTTAGCAAAAACTTACCTAAAATTGGAGAACCATTTCACCAACTGCGCAGTGTTGTTTTTGTTGAACCGAACGTCCCTAAAACATTCCTTCAAGGTGGACGAATTTGGATATCTGACGTAAAAGAACATCAACTTTGCCTTTCGCAGGTGAGTGGGCGTTAGAATTTCCGTCTGCTGGCCAGAGCCAACCACAACGGCCATTGGGTTGAAGCCCTTGGTTGCGAGCAGTTGCTGTTGCGTCTGGATGCTGCTATGGTGATGGTGGCCGCCAAGCAAATGATGGTGCCTGTGGTTCTGCTGCGCCTGGCTCTGGTTTTGGTTCTGGTTCTGGTGCTGGTGTTGCTGGTGCGGTTGTTGCTGTTGCTGCTGGTGGTGGTGTTGTTGTTGCTGGTGCTGGTGGTGGCCAAGCTGGTGCTGCTGGGCCGTGGCTGCGGCCACTAGCAGCGAACCAGACAGGTGCTGCTCGTGAGCGTGGCCCTGGCTTTGGAGTCCGTGTTGGTTGGCCTGCGCCAGGTGACTTTGGACGGCCGCCACCAGTTGCTTGTTGAAGTTGCTCGCGGCTGCTGCAGCGGCGGCAGCACTAGCCGGGTCAGCTGGGCCAGACTCGCCAGCTGCGCCAAGCTTACCATTGCTCGCGTTGGCCCCATTGCCTAGCTGCTGCTGGAAGCTGCTGAGGCTCTGTTGCTGGCGCTGTTGCTGGCTGAACTGATTGGCTAGCTCGAGGGCGAGCATGTTTGCGCGTTGGTTTGGTAGCGTTTGGGCCCCATTGGCTTGGTTGAAATAATTGCGCTGCTCGCGTTTAACTATGGGCACTGCGAGCGGACTTGTTGAGGTCGAGTTGGAGTTTGTGCTGCTTGTTTGGGTTGTGTTGTATGGGTTCGAGGTTGGGGTTGAGACTGGCGCTGGCGTGGAGCTGGCCGAGGAGTGGCTCCCATTGCTTGCGGCCGCCAGCATTGAGGCGGTCGCCGTTGGCTGGCTTGCAACGGTCAGATCCTCAGGCACTAGGTGATTGGGCGATAGGAAGGCGGCGGCGGCCACCGCGGCCGCCATCAGTTGTTCGGGCGTTTGCTGGTAGGGTTGCATCAGTGTTGGTTGGTGGTTTCTGGTTTGATTTTGGTGGTTCTGGTGCTGCAGCGGCGGCGCTTGCTGCTGCTGCTGCAGTAGCGCCGGCTGTGCGCTGGCGCCCATTTGGTTGGGCTGGTTGGCGAGCATGGCCAAATTGGAGAGGGAGGCCAGGTCAATGCCGCATATTGCTGCCGCGCTAGCAAGGAGCTGCTGGGCGGCCATGGCCGCTGCCATCACGGCCGCCGCCTGGCTGGCGATCGACTGTATGGACTGGCCCTCGTTTGGTGGCAAGACAGCGCCGCCGGTGGGCAGCTGCGTTGGCTGCGACACCGGCAGCGGTGGCGGAGGAGGCGGAAGCAGCGAGGGAGGCGCCGCCCGGCCCCTCAGGTGGGGCTTGACAAGTTGGTGGGCGCCCGGCTGGCCGGCTTGCGAGCGGCCCGAGGCGGAGGCTCGCCGGTAGGCCTCGACCAGCGGCGAGCTAGCTGCGCGAATGGCCCTGCCCGCCTGCGGCCTCAGGCTCCTACTGAAGGGTTGGCTTGCTTGTTGCTGTTGCTGTTGCACTGGCCTTAGGCATTGCGGTTGCTCGAGGTTCGTCATCTCAAAGTCTTCGTCCTCATCCTCCTCCTCGTCGTGGTCAGCAAGGCCGCGTTCTCGCCGGTCGCTGTCGCTGTCGCTGCCCATTTCGTCCTCCTCCATATTCTCCTCCTCCACCACTTCGCCCTCTTCCTCCTCCTCCTGCTCTTGGCCCTGGCGCTGGTACTGGCTTCTGCAGCGCACCTGCACCGCCGCCTGCAAGGCAGCCGTGGCGGCGGCAGTGGCAGCCGCTGCAGTTGCGCCAATACTCGACCCTCTACTCGTATTATCCTCCTCATCCACCTCCAACTCCTCGAACTCATCAACATCCTCCTCCTCTTCCTCCTCCTCCTCCTCTTCCCCTTCGCCAACGAGCAGCTGGGCGCCGCTCATCTCGCAGGCGAAGCGCTGCCCGTCGCTGTCCTCCAATTTGGGCAAAATCTTGAGGCTTCTGGGTTGGGGGTTGCTGTTATAGCTTGAACGGGATTTGTTAGCTGAGACGAGCTCGCTGCTGCGGTGCAAGCACAAAATCTTGGAGCAGATTCTTGGCCTGAAAGCAAGCGACGCGTTGATTGCTCGCAGCTCCTTCCCTCCGCCTTCGTTCTCGCCTTTGCCTCTGCGCGCTCTCCTATTTGGCCACACGGCGATTCTACTCGAACGCAACCAACATTTGCTCTCTTACGCGCACCCACTCGCTCTCTCGCTCGCAAAGACCAAACAAAGACTGAGCGCACAAGCCAAGAGCGCAAGCCCGATTTGCACAACCAACTCAAGTCGGCGCAGGCGGTGCCACCAGCGCGGCCGCTGCTGCTGCGCGTTGGCTTGAGAGTTGCTGTAGCGGCAGCGCAGGGCAAAAGCAAGCAAAAGGGAAGGGAAGAAATCTCGAGTCGCCGTCGAGTTTTCTTCCCTCGCGACTCGAAGCAGCGGCTGGCTCACTTGGAGCGCAGGCGGCGGCCCGAGTTGGCTCGCCCGCCTCTTCCTCGTCAGCGCACTCGCTCGCTCGCTTCCATTGCACCAACGCTGCACTAACAAGTCGCCGCTCTGCCGCGAGCGCTATGCTAGCCGGCGCAAGCGGCACCCGGCGCTCGCATAGCGGTTGCGCAGCTCGCTGGGGCGCAGGCGCTCTCGGTGCAGCGACTGCGCGCCAGCCTCCGAATGCACTGAAAGGTGGCGCAAATTTGAGCTGCGCGCGGCTCCACTAAGCTCGCCCATCTGCGGGGCTCTATGGGCGGAGCTTCCAGCTATAGTGACGCGGCGGCGCCCCCGCTGCCATGATGGCGTCAGTCTGGCCCAAAAGTCGCGTAAAACGGGGCAAACGCAGCCCGACCCTGTTGACTCGGCCCCGTTTGGCTCCACTCGACTCAACCCAACTCCACTCTGCCCGGTCCTGTCCGGCCCGCGCGCAGCCTTCTGTGGCCGACTGTATGATATAACCGATTGTTCGCAGCCCGCCTCTGCTGGCCAAACTCAACTTGGCTCAGCTAAATCCGGGCGCTGGAATCCAGAGGTAAAAATGGTGGCCGGCCAACGAGCGGTTCAGTTTTAGAACGGTGGCCATTATACTCGCATAGGAAACAAGAGCAGCTGCAGAGTTGGCCGCCGCCAAAGCAGCCGCAGCCGCCTGTGTGCGTTTCCTTCCTCCCATTCAGCCGTCCGCTCATTGATGGAAGTTTGCTCGGCTTGCGCTCATGCTGCATCAGTTTGGTATCAATCGCTAGTCGACACCAGTGAGCCCTTGGAGCTGCTGGGGTGGAGCCGGCTGCAAAACGTGCGGTACTGGATCTTGTGCCACTCGCGTGCCAGTCTAAAAGTGGCGCCGCCCGCTTGTTGCGGCGCCATGAAGGTTCATTGAACGCGGCTGCAGTGGCGGCGGCGGCGGCGGCGCCTGGAAGACGAGGCTGGCTGTCCAGCGGGCGGCCAGTGCGCGTCGGCGGCTGCTGGCCGCTTGCACCTGGCGTCTGGTTTGCGCGCGCTCGCTCGCTCGCTCTGATGCGGCCGATC
>Ga0209372_1000513_pt1 | contig 16211 bp, 13 predicted proteins | sample AgamicAtPe_FD_187170 | JGI IMG/M metagenome (GOLD analysis project Ga0209372, IMG submission 187170) | Agave microbial communities from Guanajuato, Mexico - At.P.e (SPAdes) (version 2) | ecosystem: Host-associated > Plants > Phyllosphere > Phylloplane/Leaf | place: Guanajuato, Mexico | collected... | reverse complement strand
GCTGGCCAGCTGGACAGACGAGATGGAGTAGATTAAACTTCCGCTCGATTTGTGCGCCACCAGCCGCCCACTCGCACTTACTTGCTTTGGCCACCGGCGGCGCCACTGGGGCCGGGCGTCTCCTTGAGCGACTTGAACGCCTTGATCCATTTGTTCCGGTAGCCGATGGGCTGGTGTGCGCCTGATGGAGGTTTGCGCGTTGAGTTTGAGCCAGCGAGCGAGTTTGAGGGACAATCTTGGCCGCCCACGAGCGACTCCTGCGCTTGCTTGCCCGCGAGCTGGCCGTAATTTGTCGGCCGATAGTTGTACTCGAACAGTTGGAGCTGCGATCGCACTGCGGACAAGTGGATTTGGGCAACGTGGAGGTCGAAGCGCTTCTGGCAAAGCTCCTCCTGGAGCTCGTTCACCTTGTTGTGGAGTCCAGACTCGTTTGAGCGCGCGAGAAGCTTGCAAAGGCCCTCCACTCGCTCCTCTAACTTCTCAATCTTCTCCTCCAAGCTCAGCCGGTCCTGCTCCAGCTGCGGCTGCTGCTGCTCGGCCGGCGGCTGACTCAAGTCGGGCGCAATCTCGTTCTTGAACTTGGGCACCATTTGCTGTGCGAACGCGGGCGCCGGAAGTGGGGCAAATCGCTGGCTAGTTAGTTTTGTGCGTTCGAACGTCTCTCTGGCCGGCAGTTTGGGTCGCCTTTGCAGGCTCATTGAGACTCGCGGGACTAACCATGTTCTTTGGGTCAATGGCTGCATTGTTGGCCTGGCTCGCGTAGTTCAGGCAGAGGTCGCTGTTCTGGAAGTTGGGCGACTGAAATTGATGGTAACGAATGGAGGCCGATTTGTCGAGCTCCTCCTGGCCGTCGAGCAGCGAGTTTGCCTGGAAGTCGCCGCTCGGACTCGAGAGCTCGTTTCCGGGCCTCAGAGTTGCGGCCACCTTGACGAACTGGGCCAAATCCTGCCGATGGTTTGCCTGTCTGCAGGCGGCCGCAATCAGCTGGTAGCCGGCCGCCTGCTCGTTGGACTGCCGGTTTGGGGTTGGCTCGGCCGGTTAGGCTTCGTCTCTTGATGGGCGTGCTCCTGAAGCTTAACTCGCAGGCCGCGCTCGACTCACCTTCTCCGAGACGAGCTCGCTGGACTCGAGCAGCGAGCTCGAGATGCTCGCGCTCGTCTCCAGGTGACACTCCTCCAGTTCCTAGTGGCGGCCGGTTAGTCTCGGGCGAGTCTTCGCGCTCGCTCTCGTGCGAGCGGGCCGGGGGAAGCCTCGCGCCAACTTACCTCGAGCAGTCTGGGCAGTGTTTTGGTTTGGTAGGCATGAATCATGCCGTTTGTAGCCTGCAGTTGGTGCACATACACGCTGCCCGTGCATATGGTTAGCGGGCGACCATTCTCGGGGGGCGGCGGCAGCGGCAGGGGCAGGCAAACTTACTTGTGCGAGCCGATGTATTCACTCATATATTGGGCCGGATTTGTGAGCGCCAGCGCGTAGGCCTGGCAATAGTCTTTATAGCACTTTTAGCGCCACCGTATCCATTGTAGGCGCGCCCGTTCGTGCGAGTGTGTGTGTGCGTGTGATGTGATTCATTAGTGTGATAATAAAACGGAGTTTAGCCGGAAGAGGCGAGACCGAGCCGGCTCAGGTCGGCTTTCGGCTGCGGCGGCGGCAGGAAGCCGTCGAGCGACTAACCTTGAGCAGGAGCTCGTTCGACTTCACCAGAATGGCCTCGATCCTGTCCCTGTGCGCGAAGATCTTCTTCGACTGGATCTTCCTGTGGAAAACGCGCTCGATGAGTCCGTTTCCAATGTTTTGGTTGAAGTTGCGCGAAATGTCGCCGTGCTGCTGCGAGTTCACCTCCACTTGCTGCAGGAAGAGTTCCCATATTTGAAACAAACTGTTTGGACACTGGGGGGGGGGGGGGGGGGGGAACGGACAATGGAGTGAGCGCTCCGCTCTCCTGTCTGCGGGCCGCCCAATTGGCCCGCCACCACTCGAGTCCAACTAACCTTTCCTTGCGCAACTCGCCGTTCCGCTTCCTGTAAGTCTCGACCAGCATCTGGAGCTCGTGGCCGAACTTGTCGTGGATGGTTGCGAGCGCCTGCGAGAAGTCGGCCACTTTTGGGGTTGGAGCAGATTGAATTGCGTGTTAAATTTGAGCCAGCCAGACAATTGGAGGGCAAGTCGGCGGTTGCTGCCCGCTGGACGCCCACTGGGCGCCTCGGCTGCGGGCGCTCAGATTGAGACTGAGCCGCCAGCTGAGGCCAGTTGTATAAATTGCTGCCCGCCTTGGACTGGCCGCTCCAGGTAGCCGCCGGCGTTGGCCGCCCCCGAAAACGAATTGAGTTTCGCGCCGGCAAGGCGGCCTGGTGGCGCGAAACCAAATCTGAGCGGCAGAGCAACATGATGGCCGCGCTGGTGGCCGCATAATGGTTGACCTTCACTCTGGCTGCCGGGCGCCAGCTCTGGCCGCTTGAGCGAGCGGCGGCGGCGGGACTCTCGCGCTTCATTGGCGCTGGCGCAGCGCTGAGGCCTCGCGAGCTGCGGATATGTTTGGCCGGATCCTGTGGCTTTGAGACGGTTGCTCGGGCTTTGCTCGCTCGAGACGAGCGGGCAAAACACGATAAGTGCTGCCTGCCACCCGATCCTGCGCGCCAAAGGGGGCTCGCGCGCAAGATAAGGGCCGGCTTTGTTCTAGCGGTGATTTATGAAACTCTCGTCTGTCCGCGAACAGAAAATATGTAAACCTTCGATATGCGTGCCCGGCGCCGACCTCGCTCGCGAGCACAATCTGCAAATGGGCCCCATTCGAGCGGGCGGGCGGACGGACGAGCGAGCGAGCCGGAAGAGGGGGCCGCCCTGAGAGCGGCAATCTCGAGGGAATTGGCCCGCCCTTCCGATGGCAGAGGTAAGATAAGAGCCCAGCGCGGCCCAGGGATCCCTCTCAATCTTGCGCCATAAACTTGACCTGGATTTCGTTTCAATCATCGTCACAGGAGCCAGTTCGCGCCAAACAGAACCGAAGGCGGGCCGCCGACAACAGTTAGTCGGTTTGTGTAATGAAATTATATCCAAAGTCGGGCGGCGCCGGCTAATGCGCGCGCGAGTGGGCGGCGAGATGGGCGAGCCGCTGGAGCCGCCATCTGCCAGGCGCGCGCTCGCTTCCGGGATGTCAAAATCTCGCTTAACATGACGCCAGCCACTCGAGGTGCGCGCGCCACATCCGATCGGCTTGGAGGCGGCGCCCGTCTGGCCGCAGGGAGTGGCGCTCGCTTCATCTTGGGCGCCGGAGTTGGCGAGGATCGCGCTCGAGTGGAGGCTCGCGAGCTCGATACAGTGTCGCCGCCGAGACCGTTCCGCGGCGACACACTTTGCGCGCACTACGTGACTGGCCTCGTTATCGGCCAGTCTGCCTGCAGGCGGCGTAGACAGCGCTCGCAGCTCGAGTGCCGCCAGTCTACCTTTACGCTCTTGCCATTTCCAACTGAAACAAAAGCGCCATAACTGGCCGACGGAGACGTCAAGCGGAGAGGCTCTGCGGCCAGTGCGCCGCTCGGACTCGCCAGCCAGCCAGCCGGGTTTGGCGCGCTGAGTCCGTTGGGGTTTGCGTGAAATTATTTACATAGCCAGTTGCGAGCGCCCGGATTCGCCGCTTAGTCCAACTCGAGCTGCGGATCCACCTTGCAGCCGACGATCCCAGCTTCTGGCATGCAAATCGGGCAGCCGAGTTGCTGGCCGGCCGACTGGAGCCAGCCCCGTGCCCAGTGGCTGCCGCGGACACTCTGCTGGCTGGCCCATTGGGCGCTCGTTTCCAACTCAACAAGTCGCACCGAGGGCGACTGGCCGGCGGCCGAAGCTCGCGCGCGCTCACCGCCTCCGCTCGGACGGGCCGCAGATCAGGTCGGCCGGCGCGACATGGCCAGGCCAGGCCGGAAGCGTGCACTGGGAAGTGGGGCAGAGAGCGCGACGAGCTGGGCCAGTTTGCGCTCGAGGAAGTGGCGGCCAATTGCGGCTTGCCAGCGAGTTGCGGGCTTTGCGCTCCACTGGTTTGCGCGCGCTGCTTGGCCGCCGGCCGGCTGCGTTCGCCCTCTCGCCTGCTTATTAATGCGAGATGGCTGCAAAATTGGACTTGATTATGGCGCCTAGACGCTGGCTTGCTTTTGTCGACGTTGCCATCGACTGGAGGGGCCTTTGTGTTTTGTTTTAACTCCAGCATCCAGTCTGTTGGCCGACTGGAAGCTCGGCTGTCGCCTCCCTGAAACTGGATTCCTGTTCGAGTCGAGTCTAGTTGAGCTGGGGGAGGCGCTAGTTTGGCCGAAAGCAGTCCAGTCTATCCCAAACTGGATCCAACAATAACAAGCGCAGAGTTATGACGGCGGCGCGGGCCGATTATGTTTGCCCGCAGTGGAGCATGGAAAGGAGATTGGGGCGCTGAAAGTGGATCCGGCCGGCGCCGACTTACAAAGTGGCTAGCCTCTCGCCCCAATCGGCTCCAGCTGCCCACCGGAAGGCGGCCAGCTCCACCTCTGGCGCCCGATTGGCCGGTCGACAGTTGGGGGCTTGATTGGCGGCGGCCCTGTCTAGCTCGCGCGGCGTGTCTAGGGCAACTGGCGGCGCACTGGGCCCGGCAGCCCGACGTCACGAGCTGAGCCCCTCTCCCCTCAGCCGGGCGGCTCACGCAATAATTGGGCCCAACTGGCGGCCGGCCAATCCGATCGGAGTGATAATCAATCCGTCGAGCGGGCGGCCCAAGGTCGCGGCCGGCGGAGGTCGCCTAGCGACGTGTTTGGGGGCCACTTTTGGGCGCGAACAATAACAATATTAGCGGCATAATTTGAATGCGGACCCGCCAACAATGCGGCAATCCGATCATTCTGGCGCCCCTCCGCCGCTCGCTAGCCAGACTCGACTCCGCCCGCAAAGATGGATGAGCCGGCAAGTGCGCATTGATTGGCGGCTCTCGTGCTCTGCGCGCAGCCAAGCCGCCTCCGAGCCCAGAGCTCGCAAAACCGAGCCACTCTGAGGTGGCTCTAATTAGATTTGGCATTCGTCTTTGGCGGGCGAATTCTTTGCGCCGGAAGCGGGCGAGTCAAGTGGCTCGTTATGAGCGCTCGAGCTCGAGCTCGAGTGTATCTTTGCTTGCGAGACGGATTAATTGGATAGGATTGGCTTGTCGGGCGGCGGCCAAACAAGTGGCCTGCAAGCCCCAGTTTGAGGCCAACTTTCTCTCTGCTTGGGCGCCATCTCTGGCCAGGACGCAACTAGCTCCGTCTGCGTCAGTTTGCGCCGACTTTTGCCCTTGACTCTGGTCGGCCGGCGGGCGGACTCTCGCTGGCCAGCTCGCTTGATTAATGGCATTTGAATGGGTTTCGCTCGGACCAAACGCGAGGAGATACATTCCGCGCCGCCGGTGGCCAGCTGATTGCGGGCCCGTCGCTCGGCGGCCGCCGCGGCGCCCCGCCGGCTCGCCCACTCGCCCGCCGACCGAGCGGCGGGCGCAGGCCGGCCGCCAAGCCGAGCCCCAGGCCAAGCTCGCCGCTCTCGATCGGCTCGGCGGCGCCGCAGATTTGGGGCCGAAACTGTTCGCGCGATGTTGATTCAATCGAGTCGACTTGGCGAAAGGGAAGCGGCAACCAAATGAACCTTCCGGCGTTGCGCTAACTCTCGTCAATCTAAATAAAACTGCCTATTTACTGCTCGGATTCCTTTGTGCTGAGGCCCGGCTCTCGAAGTGCGCGCCAGATCCGCCAAGAGCTCGTAATGGGAGCACTAGCACGTGGCTTCCGAGCCGCAAAACTCGCCGCCTAGATGCTGTTTATGTGAGAGCGAGCAAACTAACAAACTGATTGCAGTTTTCTCGCAGCCGCAAGGGCGGCCGCCGCGACTTGCCTGTGTCAGCAGTCCGCAGCCGGCAGCCAGCAGTCCACTCCGCTAATGGCGAGAGGACTCAAATTAAGACCAAACCCGCAAACCAGCTCACTGCGGGAGAGGAGGAGCCTGGCAACAAGCCAAACAAACTGCAGTCGACGCATATAAATCATCCGACTTGTTCGAGGGTTCAAATGAAAAATTCCTCCCACAACTGTGCAAGGCGCAGGCACGCAACGGAAGCCCCCTTAGCGCGCACACAAACCCGCCTAGCCAGCATCACTCATCCAGCCAAGGAGGGCTGAGCTTGGCTGGCGAAGTAAGCTCGGCTCAACTCACCTGTTTTAAGCAACTTGAAGGTCAAACTGTTGTGACTTTGGAGGATTTCGTTTGAGCCAGGCGAGGTTAGTGTCTTGAATGAGCAATCAGTGGACATGATGGCTGCTCGCTCGCTCGCTCCCCGCCTAGCTTGAACCGTCCAATCGGATGTGCGCCCACCTCAAGCCGGCTCCTCACTATCAAGCCCGTCAACTTTACCTCACGCGCTCGCTCTCACTCGCTCGCTCACTCTTGTTCCGGCCAGATCACTCGCAGCTCCCACTGAAAGCCACTCGCACCCGCTCATTCGCCCCCTCAAGACTCATTTGCAGCCAGTCAGAGTGATCTATGGTCGGTTTTTGGGCGGCCGACCGGCGAGAGGAGAGCATGCGCCCTCCATTAGCGAGCGCCCGCCGCGCTCCCGACTGAGGAGCCACTTGGCGGTCGCTAGGCGCACTAGTGCCTAGGGGCGCGCGCTTGAGGCGCCGTCTGGTGGGCGCCCGGGCAACTACTTGGTTGTTGCGCACACGGTCCACCTCGTGCGAGCGCAAAGCTTTTGGCCACAATTTTTCAACAACGAATGCTGGCGCGCAACCTCCATGGGCCGCCGACAGAGGGCGGCCCTCTCTCCGACTAACGCTGAGAGCGAGTAGGTAGCAATTTGGCCTCAAGTGGATCTTACTGAAACAAGAGATTCGAACTAAGCGGCGGCAGACTAATTTGAGGGCCATCAAGCGCAAGCAAACGAACATAATGGCGGAAATTGAGATTCCACAGCTTGATGGCCGTTTGCTCGAGAGGCGGGCACAGGTGGTGGAGGCTGCTGGCCAATTGGAGCCCACTCGCCGCCAATTGGACCAATTGGGCCGCCCAAGCAAAGGCCACCCCTAGATGGGTTCAAGTCAGCGAGTGGGAGTGAGCACAAGTTTTGTTGGCTGGATCGGTGTTCCCAAAAGTGCAGCCAGCAGCCACTTTACTTTGTCAAACAGCGGAGCCCTCTAAATCCCATCGGCCCGAATCCGTCATCGCGCCCCTGTTGGCTCCAACACCCGCGGGTCAAGGCAAAGGGCGTCGGCCGATCGGCATCAACTGCTGACAGCATGGTATCGCGTGCGCCTGTGATATATTGGCCCGCGACAACGTTGCCAGTTAAACTTTTCGGTGTTGACTGGCAGGACTTGGCCCTTGGTGTGCGCCATTCAGTTTAATGTTATCGGCTTGAGATTGGCTGGAACTCGCCCACTGGAGCCGAGCGCGCCCCTCCGGCCCAGAGAGTTAGCCCGACGACGGGCGGCAGCCATTTAGGCCCCAAGATGGAATGTGCACGCTGTTACTCGGCCAACTGCATCCTGTTCCGCTCGCTGATGCACATCCGCGGCCCCCGCCCCACGAAAATCGGAAGTCCACGTTTCAGGCGAGCTCCTATGATCATTTGCATGGCTCATTAAGTTTAGCCAGCGGGCGTAAAAGATAAAGTCGCCATGTTATGTCAGTGGGCTGGCCAATCAAGTGTCCGAGTGAGCTTGCTATCTCGCTTGCTTAAGTTGTTTTCTTATTGAATCATATACGACAATTTGCATAGCCGCCAACCTCGGCGCCCTCCGCTCTCTTCCCCCTCCCTCCATCTAATGACAGCCAACGGCGTCGGCCAGCGCGGCCCCCAGATGGCGCTGCGAGCGCCAGCACCTAGGGCCGTTCGCGCAAGCGCCCAACACTGAAATTTTGAACCACTAACGACATTCATAGCGAGCTAATCAATGGGGAGATGTTCAAACGTAGGCGGTCAGTTGACTTTGTTGCGCAAGGCAACGAGATCGTGCGAGCTGTTCAATCTAGTTGTTGTTGTTGTTGTTCGCGCAAAGTGGACCGCTTTGAGAGACAAGCAAACAGCCGGAAAGCGAGCATCACTCCAGGTGAACCTGAGTCGTCAACTAGAGGAGGCAAACTTGTTTAATCATCATGGAGAGAGGAGGCAAAGTTGCTCGGGTGGGCGAGTTTGGGCTTGTTGTTTGAGTTTGCCTGAGGCGAGCGAGTCATTGGAACTGGAGAGCTGCGAGCAGACATGAACTCAAGTCTTAAATCAACGCACAGTAACGTATCGAGCCTCCCAAGCTGAGCTCAAGCAGACGTTTTGCCCGTGACGAGTTGGTTCGCCGCTGGCGCCGCTCACTCGAATTTGTATCATAGTTGGAAGGCTCAAGTTTGCGCGTTAAGCTTGTTTGAATTGGATGAAAATGGGGCGGCAAGTTGAATGAAGCGCAGCTAGAGGTAGGGAAGCCGGCAGCGGGGCCTCCAATGCGGGAGTGGACGCGGCCTCGCTCGCAAGCGCAACCAAGCTCCAGCGAGACAGGCGACAGAGGGCCGGTTTGGGGGCGAGTTAGGAGTTGAGCTGTTCGGGAGGCTAGCCGGGCTAAATCGGCGGCCAGGTTGTGGGCGGGGCGAGGGTGTTGCTGCGAGCAAGCGGCGAGCAATCATGCGACTGGCCCGCTTTGCCCTGGTGACACTGCTCAAGCTCAGCTGGCTCGCTGGCGCTGCGCCCGGCCAAGTCGACCAAGTCCAGGTTGTGACTGGAGGGGCGCCGTCCAGCTTTCGCGAGCCCCTTCAGCCGCCCAGCCTCGGCCTCAAGGCGGCGAGGCGCCGGAGGGGCGAGCTGGCGACACTTGTGGCGGCCGGCGAGCCCACTGCGCGCACAAACTCAAGCCCATCCAGCTCAAGCGAGCAGACTGACCCCACTCAGCCGGCCGGCGCAGTGCTCGAGCTGAGCGCCCTCCAAGCCGCCCAGCAGGGCTACTTCCGCCACTCGGTGGGCGTCTCTGTGATACTGACAGTTGCCTACACGATCGTGTTCGTCGTCGGAATTGTGGGCAACTCGTTCGTGGTCGCGATAGTTTGCAAGTCGCCGCGGATGCGAACGGTTACCAACTACTTCATTGCAAACCTCGCTTTCGCCGACATCCTCGTCCTCCTCTTCTGTTTACCTGCAACACTTGTGGGCAACCTATTCATCCGTAAGTATCTAATTCAATCAGAGATTCCCAAACTCGCTTTTAGTCGGCGCTTCCAGCCGGCTGGCTAGGCTGAGCGCAGTTCAGTGGAGCCACGAGAGGCCAGCTTTGGCCAGCTCCTGGCCGAGTGCCGCGACTTGGCCGCGTCCGGCCGCAAGGGGCGCCAATCAGGCTAATTGAGGCTGGCGCCGGATGGGCGCGCGACATGTGGCCGCGCGAGCGCTCGCAAAGGCCGAGCGCCGCCGGCGAAGAGATGGCGCGCCAGTCGGCCCCAAACGGGCGCCTCGCCGAGCCTCTATTTATTCTCGATTATTTTGCCAGCCAAACTGGCGGCCCCCAACTTCTGGCCCAAGATGCCGACTTCGAGTCCAATGAGTCCCAAGGCGCATTATGGATATTGTTCGCTCATTATCGGAATTGCGGCCTCGGGCGGCCGATTCTGGCGACAGAGGGCGGCCGGCGCAAGATTCAATATCGGCGCCCCCCGGCTCAAGTGCCCGCTGCTTTTATTAATGTTTCCTCGCCACCAGAGGCGGCGGCGGCGGCCAAATTGCGGGCCAATTTGGCGCACGTAAGCCCCAGTTGGCATTTGGGCGCCGACTGGGCCCACTTGCTTCCCGATCGGGCCGTTTCGGGCCGCGCGCTCACATGAATGATCGCTTTCTCTCGCTCGCCTGGACACTGGGGCTGGCTTGGCGCAAACGAGCAGCACAACCAAATGATAAGCAGCCTTGCGGACGGAAGAAATCAAAGCGCCACGCCAAAGTCTCGGCAGGCGCGCATAAATTTGACTTGAGGCCGCAAGCTGAGCGCGCAACATTGTGGCCCCCAACAAACACCAGCTCATGCTTGGCCCACCAAGATAGCGGAGTTGTAAACTTTTCAATTATTTTCAAACAAATCAGGCGGCCGGCTCGCGTGATGGATGGCGTAATTGTCGCAGCGTCGGCGGACGCCCAGATAAGTACGGGCGCCCCAGATAGGTCGCAGAGGGGCAATTTGCGCGCACTGGCGAGCTGAGGCCCACTGCTGATGTATTCGAGGCGGCGGCGACCGCAGAGTGGCGGCCACGCTGGCTGCAGACGCCCGCGGCTCCCCACGCAGGGCGCAGGAGGGCCAACTTCCGGCCTGAGGCTGCCCAAAGGGGCTCCGGCTGCGACTGCTCTGGTCGCCGCCACTTGATTGGGCGACGCTTGCGGCTGAGTTTGCCTATGCGGCGCCAACAGAGGCCCCTCCTCGAGTGAGCCGCCGTGTCCGCGCTCTCCGCTCGCCTCAGCTCGGCCGCCGGCCACCCTGTCCGACTGGCTGGCTGTCAGGCCACTGGACGGGCAGCTCGGGCGCTTCGAGCGGCTCCAGTTACCCGAAAGTCGGCCCCGAGTGGCTCCTCGGCCGGCTTGTTGCGCTGGAAACTTTGGAGCGAGCGTCGGGCGCATAAAGTTACGCCAAACTCGCCACCGTCACCACCCTCTCGCCTTGCCCTGCCGGCGACAAGCTCAAGATCAATATTGTTTGCGCCACACTCGAGTGGCTGGCGGCGCCCAAGATTAATGAATGCCCTCTGGTCGCCCAAACGCGCGATAGATCCACTTACAGCGGCGCATTGAAGCACTCCCCTCGCGCCTCACTTCCTCTCCGCCTCCCGCCACAGCCAAGTGGGGCCGCCCACAAAATCACGCCGCCGCCAGCCGGGCTCGAAGGCCAGAATTGGCGCCTGGCTGCTCTGCGCGGCCGCCAAGAAGAGCGGCGCCGACCTCCCGGCATCGCTGCTCCCTTATTGATCATCTCTCGCCCTCTCGCCCACCAAAACCAACGGCCGGCGCCCGGAAACAAACCAACCGACCGGCGGACGTGTTTGCGCGCTCGCCAGCTTACGTGCTCGGCCTGTTCGTATGCAAGACCGTCTCCTATTTGCAGGGCGTCGCAGTGAGCGCCTCCATCAACACAATGGTGGCGGTCACCATGGACAGGTAAGTGCGCTCGAGTCGGCCGCCAGGAGCCTGGGCTGGCGCTCGAGCGGCGGGCCGCATCGATCAGGGGGCCAAGCCAAGCGGTGACACTTGCACAGGTGGCTTTGAGCTCAGCTCGCTCGTCTAAAATTGGATCCCGGCGCGGCGCCAGCGAGCGCTGACAGCTGGCCGAGGGGCCGGCCGCTCGCTCGCTCGCTCGCTGCCAACTGCACAGCCCTCGCCAACCGCGACAAGCTCGCTCGTTCGCCCGCCGACCCGGCCGCCAGCTCGGTGGGCGCAAGTTGAGCGGATTCAGTCTGAGCGAGGGAACAACCTTGAAACGGGTTGTACGGGAAGGGGCTGCTGGGCGAGCAATTAGGATCAGGTGGACAGATCCCATTCGCTTGCACGTCCATCACAGTGCGTTTCGAAAAGTCGAGCTGCCCAACAGGAGCGAGCGGCGGCCATGCTTTCGCCGGGATTTGGCGCCCCACTGGCTGAGCCAGGCCGATTGGCGCGCCGCTCGCCACTCCTCTACCAGCTCCTAGTCCGGCCATTTTAATGGCGAAAACATTCAGCTTGCGAGCATCAAGCGGCCAGAGGCTTGCTCGGCCGAGCTGTTTGCGCGCGCAGCTCAGCGACACCGACGGGCCCATTTGAGCGGCCGGCCGACCGGCCAGCCCCAAAGAGGTGATAATTTTTCATTAGGCCTTTAAGCGCCGCCAATGGTTGGCCCGCACGCAGACTGCTGATTGCGGCCTCGGACAGGAAGCGCCGCCCAAGAGGTTCGAGCGGAAGAGTTGAGTCGGCCGGAAGCGGCTGCCTGTCGCGCGGCTTTGGTTGGCCACAATTAAACATGCGCCGGCCACGAACGGCGACCGGCTCGCCTTGGCCCGCCCATGCGAAAGTTGCACCGGCAGCGCCGCTTGCTCTTTCAACTTGGGCCAGCCCATTGATCTTGCAGCGGGCGCTCATTAGAGAGGGACGCCGCTCGCATGGCTGGAGGGCAAATGGGGGCGCCGCGGCATCCAAAGGGCGCAAGCAAATCCAGCACTCGAGTTTTAAACTCGAGCGGCCTCGCGCGAGTCCATCCATCTTGCCTGGCCTTTGTGCTCGCTGGCTGCTTTGTTTGCCGGCGTGTCCGGCCGAGCAAGCGCCAAACGAGGAGGCTTGCAGCCAACTCCGAGTGTCCGCTCGCACAAGCCGACCTTGAGGCCAGCGAGCCGCCCTGCCTCTCGCCCAAGAGCAACACTTGTCGAGCTCACCTCCAACTGTCCTGTCCAGCGGCCACGGTCTCGATAAAGATTGCGCGGCTGGCTTATCGCGCGCGAGGTCAACGAACTTGGCCATGAAAGGGCCCCACTCTTGGCGGGCCGATATTCAAATTTTTCAATCGAAACTGGCCGCCGCCGCCGCCGCAGCAGCAGCCGCGCCAAGTGCGCTGAGTGGGCGCCCGGCGGCCGACACCTAGCGGCGGCCGCGCTAGGTTTCGCGCGGCGCACTTATCGGCCAGATTGGCGCCCAAATGGGGGCGCCCTTTATGCGGCCGCCGCCGGGCGGAGGCTGATTTATCGCGCGAGTGCACATTTGCGCCGCCCAAACCTGATCGCAGAAACGATAAATGTTTCCGCCGCCGGCTCGGATGCGCAGAGCTGGAAGGAAAACACTAACGCCCTCCCTTCCTCCCTCCTCTCTGGGACTGCAATTGCATGATTAACGCGCCACAAATGGGCACAAACTGGGACAAACACGCGCCCAACAACAATGCAGATTTTTGGCCATTTGTTTTCCAATGGGCTGGCACTTGAGCAGGCGCGGCGCCCGGCGCACAATCGCCTTCATCTGGATCTTCTCGCTCTGCATCTCGCTGCCCTGGGCGCTCTACTTCAAGCTGGTGCCCTACTCGCTGGACAGCAGGACCATCCAGGTGTGCACAGAGGACTGGCCGAGCGAGCGAATGGGAACCATCTACTTCGTTTGCGCAAACCTCATCCTCCTCTACCTCCTGCCGGCCGCGCTCATCATCCTCTGCTACCTGGGAATCTGGTACAAAATAGAGCGGCGCAACATTCCCGGCGCAAAGGGGCTCAAGATCGAGCTGCTGATGCAAAAGTCCAAGCTCAAGGTGGTGAAGATGATGATGGTTGTGGTGGTGATCTTCCTCCTCTCCTGGCTGCCGCTCTACCTCATCTTTGCGCGCATCAAGCTTACAGAGGAGCGCAGCCAATGGGAGGACTGGCTTATAACAAAGATGATGCCGCTCGCTCAATGGTAAGTAGCAGCCAGGTGGCCTCGCCGCGCCTCGCCTCGCCTCGCCCGCTGACGGTGGCGCTCGCTTCAAGTCCGCCGCTGCGCTCGCATTCTCTTGCAACCGCCGGTTGGACCACAAATTGAGCCGCTCCACTTCCAGGGCCAAATTGAGCGCAATAATCTGCCCAACTGGCCCACAAGTTGCATCCTGATGGCTCCATTTAGACGCGAGCCTCGGCCGGTCCAATTCGGCCGAAGGTCACTTGTTAGTTTGGCCAACGAACGGCCCGCAAGTCTCGCGCGCAACGCCATTCATTATGAATCGAAAGCTCTCAGGCCGATGAATCGATTACAAGCCAATGGGCTGTGCTGCAAGCGATTTGACAAACTTGGTTAGCTGCAAGCCGGATAATGGCTATGCGCCCCACCAAAACCAGATCAGACCAAACCAAACCAAAGCCTCGCAGCCTCTCAAAAATCGGCCCCGCCAAGGTCGCCGAGATGGCCGCTTTGAAGGTTTGCGGAGGAGGCGGCCGCTCGCTTCATGTTGAGTGGGCTCGGTGGGCGTGTCCGAAGAGCGAAACCCCCAAATGTGTGTCAGCGCGCGTTCGGCTGGACGCGCTGCCGGCGACGTCCATTGAATTTGAGGCGAGCCTTTGGTTTTGTGTATTTGTACAGCCGGCAAAGCTGGCCGGCGCTTCAATTTGTTTAGCGGCTGCAGCCCAACGAGGGCGGCCTCAAATAAGTTGAGATTTTGCCAAGATTTTGGCCGCACGAGTTAGTTTGTTTAGCTGAAAGAAGGAAAACACATGATCCCTGTTTGCTGCCATTGAGGTTTAGCTCGAATTTGGATCCATTTTAACCTTTGGGAAGCCGGCAAACAGTTTGCAAGCTGCCTTGCAGTGCGTCACTGGTGCGCTGGGCCGCCGAGCGGAGAGGCAGCCGCTGGGAGACAGCTGAGGCTAACTAGCCTTAGGTGACGAGACCTCATTAGCTGCCGTGCGGAGTCTCTTTGGGTTAGCATTGATTGTATCAATGGGCCGGCTCTGGCTTGATGCGTCGAGCGCGAGAACACCGAGCTTGGGGCCGCCGTGACACAGAGGCTCGCGATCAATCTCTCGCTTGGGACGATGGATGCAAATTAACGATGGCGCTCAATGCGCCCCTAATGAATGCGCCGCTCGCAGGACGGGGCTCGCATGGGCCCGCCGCAATGCAGTGCACAGCCTTGCTAACAAGCGTCCCGCCCAGAGGGAAGCGAGCCAGCAACAACCTGGCGAGCGCGGCGCAACTGATCTCTTCATTGGTATTCGAAGGCAAACAACTCGAAGCGCGCACTCATTTTACCTGTCGAGAATATAAATTAATCCCTAACTTCCTCCTCCTTCCCCCTCGCCGCGGCCATTGATTAGGCTTGGCGCCTCGAACAGTTGCATCAATCCCATCTTGTACACATTCTTCAACCGAAAGTACAAACGCGGCCTCATCGACCTGCTCAGGTTGGGCTTCTGCTGCAGGCCCGCCGCTCGGCTCGACCAGCGCCATTCGCACGAGTTCGCGGCCGCCAATAAGTCGCTTGGCGGCGCGCTGACAAACGGGCGCGCCGGCCCCCAGAAACAGGACGCAGCTCGCAGCGCTAGACTCCAGTCGCAATCAATGCAGGCCGGCCGCCAGCTTGGCCGCCCGGCCGGCCACCGAGCCAGCTCGTCCCGGCTGGCGGGCGCGAGCGGCCGCGGCGGCAGTGTCAGTGGCTGCGGCGGCGGCAGTGGCGGCGGCAGTGGCGAGCGCCCACTCGCCGAGTGTTCGCGCCGCTCTCGCCGCCACCGATCAATCACAAACCTGGAGGCCGATTCCAACTGCGCCGCGATTAATCAGAACCGAACCAACTCGGGCCGCTCGCAAAGCAAGCTGAAATTTGCTACCTCCCGCCCAAAGTCGCCGGAAGTGGAGAACTCAATTGGGGCTTGTCATGGGGAGCAAGCGGGCGAGATGCGGCGCGCTCGCTCGCTGACCAGCGGCGACCGGGCGCGTTGCTTGCGCGCCCTCCACCGGCGGCCTCAGGAGGAGGAGGAGGAGGAGGCCGGCGCGAGGAGGGGGCTCCAGTGGCGAGCCTCCGAGCGGCGCGCAGCCAGACTCGAGCTCAGGTTTGGCGCGCTCAGCTCGAGGGGCGGCGACGGCGAGGAGGGGGAGGAGGGGGAGCCTTGCGCCAGGGCCAAGGGGCTGGTGCTTTCGCGGGCCACGAAGGGCGCGAGATCAATCAAGAGCAACAGCACAAACACAACGCGCGACACCGAGTCCACCGACCTGACCGCGCTCAGCTTCACCACCGGAACGAACGCAAACTCAGACCACAAGGGCTCCTTGGAGTCGCTGGCCAACGAGCAAGTTACGCGCCAGCCGGCCGGCCAGCGGAGGGCCGACTGTCTGCAGCAGCGCGGCAGCGCAATCGACTCAACAGCCGGCCACTCGGCTGGCCAAGAGCTGCACAACTGGAGGAGCTCCGCCGGCCAGTCGCTGAGCGCTTGCGACCAGTGGATTTGCTCGAGCAGCTCCAGCTTTCGCAACGAGGAGCTCGAGCTGGACGAGGCTCAGCCTGAAAACGACAGCCTGATGGACGACGACGACGACGATGACGACGAACGGGACAACGACAATCTGCTCTTCGGCTCCTCCAACTGCTCGCAGGCCGACGATAATGAGTCCGACGGAAGCGCTAAGCCGGCGTCTGGTGGCGAAAGCGTCGGCCAGAGTTTGGTTGCGAGCGGAAGCAGATTAGTGAACGTAGTTATTCATCGGCTCAACTCGCCTTCGGCCAGCCGAGCCGAGGCTGTAACTGAGGCTG
>Ga0209372_1000512_pt1 | contig 16227 bp, 8 predicted proteins | sample AgamicAtPe_FD_187170 | JGI IMG/M metagenome (GOLD analysis project Ga0209372, IMG submission 187170) | Agave microbial communities from Guanajuato, Mexico - At.P.e (SPAdes) (version 2) | ecosystem: Host-associated > Plants > Phyllosphere > Phylloplane/Leaf | place: Guanajuato, Mexico | collected... | reverse complement strand
CAGCTGGCATATTTCTGCCACTCGGTTTCTCTCTCCAGCCTTGGATGGGATCAGCTGCCATGGCGGCCTCCTCACTATCTGTAATCTGTTCATCGCTAGCGCTCAAATTCTATAGGAGGCCAAAGAGAGACAGTTTACAGACCAAAGACTATCGCAAAGATGAGGAGAGGCGCTTGAATGCTGGTAATCAAGCTCGATGGCAAACAGAGAGTGATGAGGTTGAATTATCTCAACATCTCTTGGAGGATTCGAACATTGTTTAGGTCGTTTAAATAAAATTTACCTAACTCGATTAAGGAAGTGAGCATTTTATTTCAGTGTGACTCATCAATTCAAGGTAGCTTCAAACGCACCATATCTGAATGATAAATTGGATCCGCTGCTCTTATCTTCTAGATTGTCGTCATATCTGCAGCGCCAAGTGAACTTGCGGGCGCGGTCTACTAGCTTCGCCAAGAACGTTAGATGAGATCCCAATCAGATGGAGATCGGATTATTCGAGTTTGATAGAATCTTCCGATCTAGTTTATTGGTACGCTCCATAGCAAGCCGACCATATATTGCCTGTCATGATTCTTATCAGCGGAAATCAATTTTTTGACAAGATTTATCTTCGCTACTAACTTAAGTGCAGGCATTGCGATGAAGTCTTGCAAATATCAAGCTCATCTTGCCATTGTTAGATCACAGTTGCTCTTGACTGTGCAACTATGTTCAAATTACTTTACATCAAGCTGCAATATGCAATCCTGGTAAAGAGTGCCTGTTGCTGAGAGTCATGGATGACAGAAGTCAGTCAAGGCAAGCAAGCTTGTGTCAAAAAGAATATTTATGAGTCAAGTCAACTCTACCCAGTGTGTGAGTGAATTATGATCGCAATTTAGCAGGGAACGCATACCAATAGAAATACTCTCACCTGATCCATCGTCGGCAGTTAGCCGTTGACTGATTGATTCCGCTAATCGCAATCAAAATATTTCAAATCTCTTCATAATTGGAATAACCATGTGTTGTTTGTTTTGAGGGCGACATGTCTCATTTTGGATGAGAGTTTTCCGTCTTTTGTTTGATTAATCAAACGATTAAAATCGGATGCGTCTCGGAAAATGATGCCAGAAAGGGGGGACTCTGACAATCAAAGCACAGTCAGCAGGAGTAGAAATGATTCCGTCATTAGCGAAAGAAGCCCTCACATCACTGACAACCCCTCAATGTGCAATCTTCACAATGACGATGATGACCGATCTAGTCGAGAACGACGTATGAACGGAAAAGGTTACTTGGTCAAGCGTCGCTCGAGTTCACGTGATAGTTTGCTAGCTACGATTCGGCCTCAAGATAAGTACAAGCTAGTTTATATTGGGTTCACCATCCTTGGCATAACAACCCTTCTACCATGGAACTTCTTCATAACTGCGACAAATTATTGGATGTTCAAGTTCAGAAATGTAACTAGTGATTATGACATTGAGGCGCCGCATAGTGCTGAAAGAACTCCACTTCAAACCTTCTTCGAGAGCTACCTGGCTATTGCAGCAAACGCTCCCATGTTATTATCTATGACACTCAATTCGTTATATGGCCAAAGATTTAGTCAGAAGAAACGCCTTTACGTGTCCTTATCGGTGATGCTGATAATCTTTACTCTGACAACAGTGCTCGTGAAAGTGGATACGGACGAAGTGCAAAACTTGTTCTTTGCAGTAACGATTGTAATGGTTGTCATAATAACCTTTTTCTCGGCCATCTTTCAAGCCGCTATTTTTGGTATAGTTGCAAGCTTCCCAAGCAACTGCATGCACGCCATGGTCAATGGACAGGCCATTGCAGGTTTACTTGCTGTAGCCATACAAATCCTCTCTATGATTAGCAACACCGGACCCGTTATGAGCGGACTTTGGTACTTCCTAGCTTCTACTATATTTCTGGCCTTTGCTATAATCTGCTATTGGTCAATGGACAACGATTACACCAGATACTACTTGGTCAGAATACCCTCTGAAGACGAGCTCTCTGTCTCTCTTTCAATCAACATTATCGAGAGCAGATCGGAAATAATCGATACGCTTCGGGACTGCTGGCCGATGGCTGTCTCTGTGATATTGTCTTTTTGGGCCTCGCTAGCTGTTTTTCCTGGTGTTTGTGTCCTTATTGTGCCCCAATACCCAAACACGTCATATTTTACAGGCCGCTTTTTCACTCCAATCACCACTTTCCTCCTATTCAACTGTGCAGATTTAGCGGGCCGCTTATGCTCAAGTTTCGTCCAATTTCCGGCCCGTTGGAAGAAAGGTTTGATGTACCTTTGCATAGCTAGAGCTATCATACCGTTATCAATCATATTTTGCAACGTGTATCCGCGATACAACACACCAGTGCTTTTCGAAAGTGACCTCTACTTTCCGATACTCAACAGCTTGGCCGCCCTAACTAATGGCTACATTTTCTCGTCAGCTATGGTAATGGCATCTTGTAACTCGCATAAAACTCGCCTCGAAATGACGGGCTTCATAATGGCAAGTTCTCTTGGAATTGGACTGACTCTGGGTTCGCTCAGCTCAAACATTATCCTGAGGATAATCTAGATCATGGACTCTGAGGCCTAATGTCGAAGTAGCCAATCTGTCGAAAGATTATTATCTAATAGATTATTGAACAACAAACTTAAAAACTAATCGCGACATTTTGGAAACTCGTGACTTGATCGATAGCTCAACATATCAAATCGTCCATAGTCAGAGAGCGAGAAGAGGTGGAAATGACGAGACCGTCCCAAATAGTTCGAAGTTTAATCACTAACTTGAAAAGCAAACAAGCTCAATCGTGGACGGCTCGAATATTTGTCTTATCCACTCGACTCAAGTAGTTCATTTCCTCCTTATTGATCAAATGGTTTGTTTTGCTAACAAGGGACATAAGCGTATTCAGATTTCTAGACCAGTCGTTCAAAGTTTCATTTGGGTGCTTCTGGGCGCTGAAATTTACAATACCTTCAAGGCGATCAACTTTGGCCCATATGGTTTTATTCACAACCATATAGCTAAGAACTTCCTCGGCCTCATCTGATGATAGATTAAGAAGTTGCGACATTCTTTGAAGCCGGACTCGACTGTAGTACTTCGCCATGATTCTAATGTTGTGCTCAACAATACGACTCTTGAAGTCTTTCCACCTAGTTTCTCCACCCTCAGTATTTGACTGAAAAACGTCGGTTGCTAAGCATGCGGCTGAGCCTTGCCTGAGTAGGCTCTCGTACTGAGTCTTGACGAAATTCCAAGAAATGAGCTCTGCAGTTATGAATGCCTTCAGAAGCTTTTTATACTCAGGAACTTCATCCAAACTTTTCTCCTGTGAAATTCGATTTATGAGGTCCGATTGTTCATTATCGAATGGAGCTAATATGGAATATAAAACAACGTTCTTGAGCGTCTGCTGCCGCTTTACAGGATCTTCTTGGATAGATTTGGTCAGGAATACTGCTTGATAGTGCTTACAAATGTCCAAGTATTTAGCATTGTGTTGATCGATCTCTATCATGAGTTGGTAGTATTTTAATTTCAACTGTTGCACATCCTCTTCCCCGTCGAAAAATTTCTTACTTATCTTCTTACTGATGATATGGGCACGAATGAAGTCTTTGATGGCCAAACAATACCTGATTTGTTCCAAGATAAGCTGTGTCTTCTCTTTCTTCTCCATGGAGCCCAATGTTTCAACTTGTGTGTCTTGCATAACCTTGCAAGCCTCTTCAAGGTTTCCCTCCTTTTCCTTAATCTGAGCTAGCCGATAAGTGAGCCTAGCTCTCTCAACCTCGACATAAATTTTGCCTGCGGTCACAGTTCTAAGGGTATGTATCAATTTGAGCTCCTCCTCTGGTGACAGAAGTTCAACAAACTCGCAACACTTCTGCACCATTGCAGTGACAGCTTGCTTGAATTGGCCTCTTCGTTTGGTTAAGGATGGAATCTGTTCATTAAGAGTATCCAATTGTTTCGCATCAAAGCATAACTTGCAAATACCGACAAGAATACGACTAGTTGAGTGCATGTCGGCGCCGGCACGGGTTTGTTTCTCCAGGCTAGATAGCATGTCAATGGCCTCAGCGAGCTTTGTAGGGCTTTCACGGACCATCTTTTCACATTTTGAGAGCGTTTCATCAACTTGATCAGTGAAATCAATCTCCATCTTGACTATCTTGCCAGACTCGGTGAATGTATCGATATCGAAACCCATTTTGCCTGCGTTTCTTGTGTACTTGGACTCCTAACGATTGATACGAAGACTGTACGCTGCTGCCGACAGACGATCGACACTAGCTAAGATATTCGTGGTTAGGAGCTCCGGTCAAGGTCTCTTACCGAATAAAGCAGATATATGTAAATAAGCAATTGACCTCGGGAAGCTTTTAGACCAACATCTGGGCACGAGTCACACCTCCTAGCGCAGCCATCAATTTGGCCAGATTCAAAAAGAAAGCAGTAGATTGCAGTGCATTGCGCGCGCGCGCAATTTAAATGGATGACAAGTTTATATTAAATTTGGATGCTCATCGTACATACTTCTATCGGACCAATTTTATCCTCAACAGCATCCACTAGATTGGTTACCCGACTGCCCTGAGGATCCTGGCAAACTCGGATTAGTCGTAGTATGTGACGGACCTAATTTAATACCATTTGCTTCGTTGTTGACATCAAAAACTCCTTCTTGGATTTTCTCATAAATCTCTTTGGCCGTGTTTATGAACGCTTCTTCGACGTTCGCAGCAGTCTTTGCCGACGTCTCCATGAATATAAGCCCATGTTCACGAGCAAAGCCCTCGCCCTCCTCTTTGCGAACTTCACGCCGCGAATCGAGATCGCTCTTATTGCCGATGAGCATGATGACCATGTTGGAATTGGAGTGTTGTCTTGCGTCCTCAAGCCAGTTGGTTAGATGGTTGAAGGTGTCGCGCCTTGTGACATCGTAAACAAGAAGGGCTCCAGCCGCACCTCGATAATAGCTACGAGTAATCGATCTGAACGCTTCCTGGCCAGCAGTGTCCCATATTTGGAGTTTGATTTGTTTACCATCTATGCTTATCATGCGAGCCCCGAACTCGACCCCGATCGTCAGATCATGAACTGGCTGAAAACGTTTGTCGGTGAATTGGAGTAGAAGACAGGACTTTCCAACTCCTGTGTCGCCTATAATTATATACTTGAAAAGGTAAGCGTAGGACATGACTACAAGTGTCTCAGCAACTTCTGGTTAGTATGGTTACAATATATTGTCAGGGATACAACTTGATAGAGCAAGATCCAGCATTTAGCCTCCTCGTTAACCACAGCCTAGATTGGGATGTTTGGCGATCTTTCTATTTCCTCGGCTATCTACGTTTATATCAATTATTTTTGAATGGATTGTTCTACTTTGAATGGCGATGGTTAGAATCAACAACAAAACAACAAACAAAACCCGCAGGCAGTGGAAAGTATTTACGCTAAAAGCCCATTGACAGTAGCTCGGAGCGACGCACCCGCTCGCATAGAGAGAAGGAGAGAGAGAGAGAGAGAGAGAGAGCATATCGCGAGAGTTGAAAGCAAGCGAAGTTTCGCCGTTCATTTTCTCTCTCGCTTTCCCTATTGACTCACACGCAGATACTAGACGTGAGTCCAACATACAGTAGGTGCCTGTAGTGGTAGTGGCGGCGCCGGCCTGTCTGCCGCGTAGAACAGCGCACAATTTCCACTGGCCAGCTCGCACCTAGAGAGGGAGGCGAGTGAATTGTACGAAACATATGGTCGGAGGAGGTTCTGATCCATATGCTTCACATGTAACCTCTGCGTTTGCGTCTGAAAAGTCACCAATCTCAACCGTTTTCGAATGTTCAGCAATCAGCTTGCCCATTTATCTTGGCACTTTATTCTAACATGACTTCGCAAATGGCTCGACTCACGACCAGAGTGCCCTATCTTGGGGTAGCTCAAGTATGAAAGACTCAACTCGTCGCCTAGAGTCCGTGTCGGTCCATCCACATCCGGTTCCCTGAAGTTCCTGTAAGATCTGAGGCTTTTGGAAGCACACACGGTGAGTTTGGACTGCCGCGTCGCATTGAGTCTGTCATTTGGCTCTGTTCTCCGCCGTTTTCTTATAAAAAACGCAACTGTATGGGCTGAATTTGGTCAAAAAATCAGTCCATAAATCTGATGTTAGGCCATGGATACTGGTTCTGTCTGGAAAACTATCTTCGAAGGGGCATAGTTAGAGTTTGAATCTTTAGGACGATTCAAACTCCAGAGAAGCGATGTCTTGCGCGAGGCTAGACACCTGTCGCGCGATATGGCTTTCACCTTGCCGCCTGGATCAACTTCATGCATACGGATCCGTAGTAAAGCTGCGGCGCTGCTAGCTTCACCCTGGCACCAAACTCAACCAAGTCGTTGAAGGGCGAAGACAAAAAGGCCGCCAGTTCATCAAAATTAGACCAAACCTGCGACAGATAGTCTGTAAGCTGTTGGCAGTCTCTCTTGAATTTTGCTATTAGATTGACGGAGTTGTGCTGCCCATTCCCTGTTGATAGAGTAGAGCTGGGATCGAGTACAAGCTCACTCGCTGCCTCTAGGGTTCCGTGCTTGGTAACGCTCGTCGAGGGATTGAAAATCAATGCCGAGTTTGTCTGTAACTGGGCTAAGATTCGCTGGCGCGAATCAGAGAACGTGGCTGTGGTGCTATAATTTGGAGGTAAGTCAAGATAAATGTCCACAAACTGACGCAAGATTGGCGAGGGCTCGATGTGAAAGTGCTTTATAAGCGCTAGCTTTCGTGTGAGACAGTGGACGTAGAGTTCGCTAGAGAAAATATCTAGAGTCATTCCATATAGAGAAGAGAATGAGGCTATCTGTTTCAGACTGCTGAGCTCATCCGTGCGCTCGCACCTGAAAGCAAGATCCTTAATACCCAAGTTTCTTGGCTGCTCTTTCACAATAGTCTGAATGAGATGCCTGAACTTGGTCCAAAATGTTGCATAGAGATAGCTTAGCTCCTCAGCCATTTGTTTCGACGCCAAACTACTAATTTGACCCCCGGTTGACTTGTCCAGCCATCGGCTAATCAAATTACCAGCCGAAACTTCTTCTGAGCTCAGATGCTCAATTTTGCCGAATTCTCGCAGTGCATTTTCAATAAAGGCAATTGCCTGTTCAGTTTGGCTAAAATCGTTTGCAATTTCATCATTAAATATCCGCTGCAGGGCAGCTGATGAGTCCTGAACTTCTGGATTCAATTGTGATTCTCCTCCCATCCGACCGGAACTTGAGCTCGATAGGCTCAAGGATAGGAATTCGCTCTCTGATTGTTGAGGTGAAGTTAGCAGAGCTGAAACCGTTTCAAGGGGCATGTGATTTATCAAGGTCAGCAAAGTTAGCGTCGCAGTTGCATAGTTGATGAGAATTAATGAACGTTTCCCAATTGATTCTGTTCCAATTAGGTCCGCTACAGTCGGGCGCCTCGATGTCGCTAAATCCATTTGTATGCTGATGCTCTGATAAATTCAAACTCAGGTAAGCTACAACAATTGAAGCTTAGACTAATTGACGTCTCCCAAAGTTCCACAATCCCTCTAATGAGAGGCGAATTTTCCATTCGCGCATCGGTCGTAAGCTAGAGGTTGGATGCGTGAGAGAGCATAGGTATGGCTAAATTTAGCACTCGTTTTGAATGGACCACCTTTAGCCAGCATCTCTCTACAACAGTGTTGATATTAATCCCACAATTCATTGCACGTGCACTCACTGAGCTCGATCAGAGAGATCAACAGCCCAAAACTTCCGGCAACCTGAGGTTAGAGTCCAAATTCCACCCACTATATAAGTTGGTTAATTTCAATCCTGTTACAATCCTTCCATTTACCTCTGATCGATGAATTCCAATCGAAAACAAAGCAACATGTTCACATCAAGCAAAAAGAGCCACACAAAATGGACAGTGGGAGCCGGACGTATTCTCTTGACCCTCTTGATTTTCAAGACTGTTGCTCAAGTGATCGATGCCGCACCAACAAGTGCATCGCCTTGCTCAAAGGAGAGAATCCAGCTCACTTTGGACCAAAACGTTGCGCAAAACAACTCGAGCGATCTCAAACAAACCGCGTCCGATCTGTACCTCCAATGTGGTGCTGAATTTTTAACAAACAATCCCATTAGCCCGAAAGTTAAAGAGACAGTAGATACCTGGATTGGCTTGGACTTGGGCAAGGCGAACCCGACTCAACTCTTCTTGATCTACCAAATTGGCCTAAACAAACCAAAGGCAGAGAATGAAGACGCGGAGTTTGTTCGAGACTGCGAGCAGATGCTAGGGGAATACAATTCGTTTCGCAAGAATACAGAACCACTCTCAAAGCTGATCGACATTGATATGAATTCATTATTGGCTGGTGAGGGTGATTTTAGTAGTAACGAGCTGAAGGTCCTAATGTTTGCTGAGTACGCTCAGTTTTGCGACATACTCATCCACTAACTGGTACTAAACTCCTAGTATTTTAAGCTAAAATTTTGGCAGAAACCCAGTCAATGTGAACTTGAAAACACAAATAAACATCTACTTAGCGAACGAATATCCTCTCAAAACCAAAACAGAATGCTAGGGGCAAGATTTTCTTTAAACGGATAATGGATGACTCAGGTGGTGGCCGAGCTGAGCGATGGGCCTAGACAGTGTTTGGGGTCTATTGAGCTGGCGGATGAGTTTGTTCCAACAACGATCTGTGACAGAATGAACTCATCATCTCGTAACGGCTTTCCAACTTTTGGTCGGATGACTCGATCATCGGAAACTCAGGGGTTTTCATTTGATACACCCTCGTACTAGATTAGCCAGATCAACATCAGATGTTCTGATTGTCTATCATAGTGATTCTGTTCGGTAATCTCGCATGATTAATCAAGTCCACCTGTAACAATTTTTCGGATTCTCGTGGCAATCTCGGCCTGATTTTAAGTCCCGGGGGTATTTACCGAACTTTTTGAGAATCTCAGGCCCCATCCAGCTTCAAGTGGCGAACAAGTGAAATTGTAAGATTATCGTCAATTTGTTGGCTGATTCTTGATCAGACAACGCGTACAGAGTTGCGCAACCCGGTCATACTGCGTTCAGTTTCGGGCGCGAACACAAGCGTCGTGCTTCAAAATCCTCCCAAAACCTGTACCTTAAAGGATCTTCCTATTGTCAACAAAACCAAAGTCAAAATGGTTGAGGCACGTAATGACCTCGATCATTTATTGATTGATCTTGAGTCTAATGATTCCAATAGCGTGGCCACAGTGCTACGCGCTATCTATGATAGCGATGAGAGTGAAAAGTTCATGGACAAACTGGAGGCCCGAATTTTGAATCATGACCAAGAGATCGAGCGAATGTGTAGCGCACATTACAAGAGCTTTATTGATTGTATACAGGAACTTCTTCAGGTTAGACCGAATGCTGAGGGACTCAAACGGGAGACTATGGATATAAATGGAGAATTGATGAAATCAACTGACATTATACAAAGGAAAGCTGAGGAGCTGATAAAGGCACGTAGAATTCTTGTCAATTCAAGCTCAAGCATAGAGTTGATCAAGAACTGCCTATTTGTCCTAGAGCAATATTCCCGCTTCAACGACCAGCTACAAGAGAAGAAGTATTTTCCTGCCTTGAAGACATTAGAATCGCTCGAATTGGACCACCTGCCGACGGTTTCCAGTTATAGGTTTGCTCAGAACATGTGCAAGGAAATACCGAAGTTTCGAGTGATTATCAAAGAAGCCTCAACAAAGGACCTTAACCAGTTTCTCGAGGGCCTGTTAATGAAGAGTCAAAGGATCGGCGAAATAATACTTAGAAGTGCAGCTAAGCAACAGAATCTAGATGATTACGATCAGCTGTTTGAAAGAAACTTGCACCCAGCTGATGGCCTCTCCACCAATCCTGTGTCATCTCAAGCCTCTAGTGTCACTATAAGCTCAACATCTACGCCATCAAAACTCGCATCGAGTAAGAAGAGGCGGGCTCCTCAACCGCCTGGATCATCCTCCAGTGACTCGAACAGCACTACAAAGAGTTTGGTAAATGCTCGTCGAGACAGTGCAAAAGATGGCTCAGGCGAATTGAGCGCCCTGAGTTTGGTGGACTTCTGTCCAGTCTACAGGGGATTGCATATTTTTACAAATCTTGGTTTTAGAGACCAATTCGATCAGTATTACCGAGAACAACGCCAGCAACAATCCCGTTTAGCTTTCAGCCCGCCAACAAATATGAGTAGATCCATTTCAGGATACCATGACTACTTTAGCTCAGTCATAGGGTTCTTCGTGATTGAAGACCATCTGATGGGCACAACAAAGGATTTTATCCGGCCTGACTACTTAAATGGGCTATGGCAAAATGCAATCCATTCGATGACAGTATCCCTTAAGCAGCACGCAAAGCTTTGCCGCGATGCCTCACTCATGCTCAAGATAAAGAAATTAATGATGCTTTTCACATTCACCATACGCAATTATGGCCATAACACTGAAGCCTTGGCGGAAATACTGATTACAATCAGGGAACAATACAATGAGATTTTGATGGATCAATGGCGCGAGAAGTTCGAGGACATCTTTCACCAAGACAGCTACCATCCTCTAGAAGTACACAATAACGAGGAATATTTGCAAGCAGTTGGAGCACTAAGTTTCTTCGAAACAGATAATGTCAACTTCCCAAAAAAGTTTCCCTTTTCTCTCTTCGTGCCGAAAGTCTACGAGGAAGTGAGAAGTTTCATAGAGCAATCTCTTAAGTTTTCGCAAGATTTAAACTCGTCTCAGGCGGATGTCGAAAACATGGTCAGAAAATCAACAAACCAACTACTCACCCGAACCTTGGGCTCTTGTCTCACAACCCTAATCAACGATTCTAGTCTAAAACTGTTGCAACTTATTCAAATAACCATTAACACTAATTATCTTGAGGACGCAATGCAATTTTTGGATGATCATATAACATATCAGATAAGCAAATCAATGTCAGGTATCAGCTCTTGTTATTCTCTATCACCAGGGGAAAACTTAGGGACGGCTGGGGTTGGCTCAGAGTACTCCAACACGTCAGCTAGGGATCCATCAGGGTCTTCAAAAGATGCTGCTACTAATCAATTCAATCTATCAGTAAATAGAAGTTCTCGTGAGCAAGCTAGTGCCCGTCCCAGCACACTCGTTGATAATAATTCAAACGCACTTGATGATGCTCAGGTGAAACTCCAGGGGAAATCTATGTTTAAAGATGCTCGCGCTGAAGCAGAATCACAAATATATAAGAAGTTGAATGATCAGATAGACGAATTCTTAAGTCTTGCTGATTACGACTGGACTCTCGCGGAGCCAAATGGTCAAGCAAGCAGCTTTATATCGGACTTAATTGCGTGGTTGAAGAGTACTTTCCAAGCGTTCACAAATTTACCTCAGAGAGTGGCCCAGGGTGCGTGTATGTCTGCCTGCAAACATATAGCGCAATCATTACGGAACTTGCTGCTTTCCGATGATGTTAAAGCCTTATCCCTCGGCAGTTTGGAACAGTTCAACCTAGATTTGATCCAGTGTGAAGTGTTTGCCGGATCAGAGCCCGTCAAGGGATTCAAAGAAGGTGACTTACAGATGGCCTTCGCTGAGCTAAGGCAACTGTGTGATCTATTCTTGTATGAGGACTATTCGACTTACATGTCTGATATGGGTAAGCAACAAAACAAGTACCTCAGAGTGACCACAGCCACCGCCCTTGTGGTAGTGGATAAGCTGAGAGAAAACGATAGAAAAAAGACGGTTTTTGCTTTGAAAAAGAACGACAAGCAAAAGCTGAGAGATACATTTGCCAAAAACTTGAGACAGGTTCATCAACAACAGACAATACATAAGCACAACCTGACATAGAGTGAGCGTTATGAATCTTGAATCAAGATGAGTCACATACTTTTCCATAGATGGTTTCACTCGAGGGGTATTTTGGAACCCTAAGCTCATCGTGGTGGCAGCCATGGCTTTGAGTATTTATCTATGAACCCAGCGATACGAGTAGGAATGCACGTAGAGTGTTGCATTAACTAAAAAATCCACAGATTTCATTCGCCCTAGCGATCAGTCCGGTATTATTCTCGAGTCATGTTCCCGAGTTTTAGCTAAGAGTTGATGTTTCGATTCCTGTTTCTTCTTGTATTTATGAGAGACGAGTCGTCTACATGGAGGCTCGGAGATCGCCGAAGCGGAGGTAAGCTTCTGTGTGGGCTTGCGCCCGGCGCGACTTAAATAATTTTGAGCCCTATGTCCATTGGCATCTCTCACATCCCGTATGAAGACGTCAATCGCAGGAATACGTACGGAGACCTTGCATAACGGTAGTTATCGTTGCACACGAATTTCGAATTCAAAGCTAAAAATAAATACTATAGAGCTTCTCGCAAGTAAGAGTAAGATTCTGCCCTTCACCATTTCCATAACGTAGGCGCATAGCGCCGAGCACTTATTCTTGCACTCGTTCGATATGGTGTCAAACATATTCGCGACCCGAAATCCTTGGGTACCTAACTTTCAACTCTCTCATATAACGGAGGGAAGGCAAAAAAGAATGTAGACGGATCGAAATTAGACGTTCAATAGACGGATTAGAACGGAGTGAATGCTATATCCAAGATCCGCTTGATAAGGGCTCAAGCGATTCATTGTAAAACTCAGCGCCATGTACGGATTAATTAACCTAGCGATCGAAGAGGCAATCCTGCAGCGCTATGGGCAAAAGTTTTGGGACTACATAAAACAATGTTGTAGAGACACAATCGGGGATACGGACGGGACCTTCATATCGCGCTTGTTCTACGACGATGAGGTAACCTATCGATTGATTGATGCTGCTGAAAGAATATTACGGAGTGAGAAATATGGCCACGTTAGCAAACTATTTGGCGAGAAGTTCTACGAACTCGTCCAAGATTCTGGTTATGAGGGCATCCTGAAACTTCTTGGCGGGAGCTTGAAAGACTTTCTCGATAATTTAGACTCATTCCATACGCATTTAGCTACAACATATTCGCGCATGAAACCACCATCATTCAGATGCTCGTACATGTATGACGAATTTACCGGCTCCAAGATAACGGATAAGCTATTGCTACATTACTACAGCGAGAGGATCGGCCTCGAGGGCATAGTTATGGGAATGGTGAAGGCTGCGGCCAGAGAGCTCCACGGCCTAAAGGTAGATGTTTCAATCTTCAAACTGAAGTTGGTTGACCAAGGAATCGATCACACTGAGTTCATCATAACTATTATTGGCCCCCAGACAACCAAATGCGAGAACCTATCACAAGATTCTGATCAACATACACAGTTGTACGAAGATGAGAGTTTCACTTATAAGAATGTTGAACAACTAGCTCATTCGGCAGAGACAAGCAAAGTGTCACCGTTAGTCTTTGCGCAAGCTCTCCCATTTCATCTCATCTTCAATCGAGATCTCGTTATTCAGCAAGCGGGAACCTCAATTCTGAGAGTAATTCCGGTGTTGAACTCCAAACAAGATGTGCGATTACCTGAAGTAATGAATATGCTTGAGCCAAAATGTCTTAGGGGAAAGTTAAGTTTTGAGAATATACTGAAGTACATCAATTCAGTTTACGTGTTTAGACCTGACGAAAAGCAGGTCATCTCAGGTGGCCATCGACATCTCCATGGTGACTATCTGCGAAATTTAATCAGTTCTGGCGAGAGAGACGAAAAATCGCTGAATCTATTGGATCCAACCAAGAATTTAGAGCTGAGATCATCCAGCGATTCTCATAACGATGGGAATCCGCAACATGGAGATCATAGAGAAGATGAATCTCTGCTCAAGTGCGAGCTACCCATTGAGGACATTGACAAATATATCGTCAAACTGATCGGCCAAATGACCTACATGGAAGACAAAGATCTCATGCTGTTCGTTTGCTCGCCAGGTGTGGCGAACTTGGATGATTTGAACAACACGGGGCTTTTCCTGTCTGACATTCCTCTGCATGATGCAACGCGAGATCTTGTCCTTCTATCGGAACAATTTGAGGCCGAGTATAAGGTGCAGAAAAAATTGACCATGTTGACCGAGCAGCTGAACGTTATGAAAAACGAGCTGGAAGAGGAGAAGAAGAAAACAGATAGGTTACTCTACTCAATCCTGCCACCAACCGTGGCCAACGAGCTGAGGAACAATCGGCCTGTTCCGGCAAAACGATTCCAGCCGGTGACTATTCTGTTTAGTGGCATTGTTGGATTTAGTGAGTTTTGCGCCAGAAACTCGGACTCCTCTGGTGCCATTAGAATTGTTAACCTGCTCAACAAAATCTACACAACATTTGATGTTTTAACTGAACCAAAAAGGAATCCATACGTTTACAAGGTGGAAACAGTTGGCGACAAATATATGGCCGTTAGCGGATTGCCTGAGTCGTGCGACTCACATGCGCGCCATATAAATCGTTTAGCACTAGATATCTATGATCTCGCAAAGACAATCAAGCTGGAAGAATATACTGGCTTCAAAACTAGAGAGTGCAGTGATCCCTCTACAGGGGCCTCTCTCGAGCACATCAAAACAGAAGTTGCTCGTGGACAAAAGCATAGCGAAGATACGAGGGCACAGATAGTCGCGGGACCCGAGTGTCCTCAAATGGATCAATGCGAGCACCTGCGCGTCACGATCGGCATCCACTGCGGCGAAGTTGTGACAGGTGTGATAGGTAAACGGACTCCGAGGTATTGTCTGTTCGGTAACACCGTCAATCTGACCAGTCGCTGCGAGACAACTGGAAAAAAGGGCGCGATAAATGTATCGCAAGATGTGTACAATGTCTGCTCGAAAGATCCCAACAATTTCGATCCAGAATTCGACTTTCAGTACCGAGGCCAGATAAACATGAAAGGCAAGTCTGAGCCAATGGGAATGTGGTTCCTAAACAGGCGTCGCCTTTGAGTGCTAAATCCTGACCAAAGGACTAGCCACAACCACTTGAGTTCAGGGAATGAGAGTGATAGGATACGGCCACGCGCAAATTCGTTCAATCTAAAACCGGAAAGGACATCTAAATTATGGTTTACCCGAAGATCAAGCTCCTAACTCGTAAATTTGGAAGATGTTCGAGTTTCCCAGGAGTTTGAATCTACCGCTTATCAGGAGTGAATGGCCGCTCGAACCCATGAGGTTTGCATGAAACTCTGATTCGTTATCGCTTCCACGTTATCCCAAGCGCTCGCCATCGGTGAATCAGCATAACGAGGGGAGGCAAAAGAATCTGACAGCGCGCACGAATTACGTCCAGAAATTTCACTTCCAAGGGTCTTGTATGTCTGACTCTACACCACCATCGTTTAATAGACAAATGTGATCCATTTCGTTCTACTGTAATTAAATTAAACTTGTATTCTAGTTGTACGGATCCCCATTAATCAAAGGCCAAAACTTGTCACCAGCCTACGAGTTGGGAAAAAAGAGGCAATCATCAATACCAGCACCATGAGGCTTCCGATTATACTGCTTGTTGGCTTTAGCCTGTCTCTCGTCCACTCTACCAATTCCAAGGATGAAGCCGTCGAAAAACATGTATTCCAAGCTGAGGTGTCAAGGATGATGAAATTAATTATAAACTCACTTTACACAAACAAGGAGATATTTTTGCGAGAACTGATATCAAATGCTAGCGATGCCCTGGACAAAGTAAGAGTCTTGGCTCTCACCAACAAAAATACCTTGGATTCGCTAGGGGATCTGGAGATCAGAATCAAGCCAGACGATGCCAGAGGACTTCTTCACATCCTTGATACTGGAATAGGTATGACAAAGTCTGAACTCATCAATAATTTGGGCACAATAGCCAAGTCGGGCACTAGCGAATTTCTAAAGCAAAATCTAGAAAATCCTGATCAAATTCAACTCAACGATTTGATTGGTCAATTTGGAGTAGGTTTTTACTCCTCATTTCTAGTCGCTGACAAAGTTGAAGTTCGCAGCAAATCAGAATCAGATCCGGTTGAGCACGTTTGGGAATCCAATTCAACCGAATTCTCGGTTAAGGTTTCTGGGCCAGGCGATCGGCTGGATGGTAGCGAAGAGTTACATCGAGGGTCAGCCGTCACTTTGCATCTGAAAGAAGAGGCGAAAGATTTTCTCAAGCAAGATACTCTCAAAGAGCTGATCAAAAAGTACTCT
>Ga0209372_1000510_pt1 | contig 16268 bp, 12 predicted proteins | sample AgamicAtPe_FD_187170 | JGI IMG/M metagenome (GOLD analysis project Ga0209372, IMG submission 187170) | Agave microbial communities from Guanajuato, Mexico - At.P.e (SPAdes) (version 2) | ecosystem: Host-associated > Plants > Phyllosphere > Phylloplane/Leaf | place: Guanajuato, Mexico | collected... | reverse complement strand
AAAGATACAGTGCCAACGGTATCATCGTCATTAGATTAGTATATACATCTTATTAATTTATACATGCGCTCTCATTTGATTCCTCCAAGACCTCATTTTCAGTGCGATATAAACACGTAATGTTATCTTGTATCTTTTTTTTTTTTTTCAGACACGAAACGGCTAATACTAGAATGCATTGGTGATATTTATTCGCCGAAAACGAAGCTGACAAACGGAGAAGAATTCTTTCTTTGGAAAAGCAAGAAGAAGAAAAAACACGTTTACTAATTTTGAATGGTGGCTAGCGTTTCTCGTGGTCCCCCTAAACATTCAATCCGTAACATGAAAGTGAACAGCTCCTTTCTGTACCTGATGCCGGTGCTCGTAATTAGCGACATCGTTGCCATTAGCGAAGATTCTTCGAAAGATCGAGAGCCATCGTCGTCTCGTCGTGGGTTATGGAAATCAGGCAATTATCGTCGTACGCAATCTAAATATTGGTCGCCAACTCCTTCGTCATTAGAGGAACCGGTGCACTCTGAGCAGTTCCCGAATATTGATATAGATCCGATTGATCGGAGACCCAACATCATTTTGATACTCACCGATGATCAAGACGTTGAATTGGGTAAGTGTTGAGCCAGTTCTAGTTCCACTCATTGAGGAGCGTCGGGTCACTTAAACAAAATTGCGAGAATGAAGGAGAAGTAGGAAACGAATATTTAATGTATAGCCTATTTAACAAAGCCAAGTCGTGGTTGACGGGTGATGTACGACATTTAGTAAGATATAAATTACCGGTCGTCAACGCGCATCCCATCGTCACTCCAATTCTCTCATCTTATAGTCAAAAATATGGAACACGCTCTTTGAACGCTTGAGTTGGCGTCCACTAAATGCGTTCTCTAGTCGTCATCAACTTTTTCTTCGTTTCAATAGACTCCTCGAAGGAAAAAGAATATTGCTTCGAGTGAGTCAATAAGGGTTAGGGAAGAGGGTGAAGGTCATTATGTGTCTTGACTTTCAAAACGTGAGGATGACAAAAATATCAATTTCTTCTTGAGAAATTGAATACGGAGGGTGTTACATCATTGCAGATAGTATTGATTGAATATGCTTCGCGCCATGTTGCGCTATTTATTAATTACCTACCTATCTCATAAATAAGGAAATGTCACTAGACCACATATATTTTTTTCTAAAATGTAAAGCAACGAGAGTGCGCTTCCGGTTAGAGAATCATTGGCAAGCGAGTATGAGTAAAATACGAATACATGAATTGTAAATTACTGAGGTATAAGGCGAAAGCCTGACTCATCCACAGCATCAGCGAGATCGGAAGTAGGGATAATCTCGTTCACTCCGTGCGTTCACCTTGGGTGAAAGTCCTTATAAGGGTTTTATAATATTCACAGCTTACAATGCGATACATTTTTTCTAAAGTTCTCGATAAGAGACGAACATTTTCCGGTCTTTGAAGTGAATGTTCGAATGCTACGAGTAGAAGATCGGCTGTGAAGTTAAGTATTCTAAGTTGTTGGCATATTTCATGTCTTCTTTGATTTCTCCCCCCCCCCTATTCGGAAATTCGTGGGAACCTTTCAAGACGGTCTCCTTCACGCAAAGTCCCTCGGGAAACAGCCCCCTTTAGCTCAAAACAATCCTCGAATTCCAAAATTCCCCCATAATTCCAAAATTCGATTGGCCCTCTGCGTGACAGCGCCTTCCAGCTGGAGACAGTCTCCTTTAATTCCAAAATTCACGAAATCCTTCTCTAAGACAGTCTCACCCGAATTAGGAATTACCTTCTATATGTACCCTTATTAAGAACCATATTGAGACTTTGAAAAATTTCAGGAATTCCTCTCCCTCTCCCTCATTAAATGGACTTAGAAAAATGTCGACCCCCGGCCTTATCTTGACCGACTCTACATAAGAGAAAGTGGGACTCAGAAGTATTCCAATTTTATGTATTATCTATGATGAAGAAGAGAAGTGTATAGCAAATATAGTATGTTTCACTATCCGAGCTGTAGAGGGACGGTGACAAACGAACAACCATCCAATCCAAATACGATACCTTTCTTCTATAAAACGCAGTTGGGTAAAAATTTATTGTTGTATCTCGATCGATCATGGTAAATACATATTATGCCTAATTTATGAAATGAGCAGAACTTTTGCCAATTTTGTCAAATACCAGGTGCGGCATAAGGTGGATCCCTGATTTGCAAAATTGAAGAAAAAAATGATAAGTAAAAATAAATGAATAAAAAAAATGAAATAAAGTCGATTTTTTTCCCTACTATTTTTTTGTTCTTTTTTCCCCAATTGTGCAAATGCGGTACTGAATTTTTGCTGCACCCTGTAGACTGGTCGCTATTTGAGAATAACGTAATATGTAAGCGGAATTTCAGGGAACAATTTGATAACAATCGGACCCCCTGAAAACAAAAATATCTTATCTTTTGATCGGATCCCAAGAAAGACTCCAAAATAGGGGGGGGGGTAATTTCAGTTCATATTTTCTAACAGCTAATGAGATTGGATACTTGCGTGGTTCGTAAGTCGAAATGCGTGGCAAATCTATTGGTCTTCCTGATTCATATGTTAAAACTAACGTATGCAGGAAATCTTGATCAGTTTTTTAAATTTTTGTGGAATCATTCTTATATAGGTATATTCTTCTTCATGGATACGCGACATAGTGTAGGTAGGTGTTATTTTTAGAAATTTGATAACTTATGCAGGCCCCACCTGTATCAGAATTGGAAATCAGATGTCGATCGATCGGCACTATTGACACTTATCATAGTCACTAATTAGTCAGTCAATCACTTAATTCAGTGAATCAGTCTTATCAATCAGTCAGTCAATCGGTCGGATAGTCGTACCACGGTCACTCATCAGTCAATCATTCAATCAGCTTTGTCAGACTATGAAGTCAGTAATTCATATTAGTTAGTTAATCAGCCAGTTATTTGTTCAGATGGCTGGTCGATCGGTCTCACCATTACACTCCCATATTTATACATCAGTCAATCTGTTAATTGTAACGGCCGGTCGGTTGGTTTATCGGCTCCACATGACTGCCCATTATGGTCGACCCCCATCATGGTCACTCATCAGCAGTCACTCGGCATATTATGGATTTTAACGATGGATAATTATGATGAGACCAATAACTAACTGACGGAATGAATGATTGATTGATTGATTAACAAGACTGACTGACTGACTGATAGGCTCGCTGGCTGATTAATTGATTGACCATCTACGCTCAAAAACAGTTTCATGCGTTCCTTGGGGATCACTCGCATCGCCATCGCCGTTTGTTGATTGAACAGAACGGTGCGTGCAGTGACAGCGTTTTAGGATGTCATCAATCTGCCGAACTCACAGAACTTTCGCAATAAGAAGTTCAAATTGAAAATTAGAAATTTCTTTTGCGATAGCAATTCGCTGGAAAGCAAAAATATTGGGAGAAAAAATCATCTCAGGAAGTAGACGTTGGTGAATAATAAATCGTGATGTGTTATCAAAAATGCAACAGCTCTGAATACCAATCGGCTATTCAAATAAATACGGTCTTCATTTTTGCTTGTTATCAGTACCACAATGTTCAGTCGTTATCAATCATTCTCAAAATATCAAAGAAGAGTACCAGGGTGACTAAAAACGAACACATGAGACTGAATTCATTTCAGTTTTATGTTAATTAGCTCAATTTGACAATAGAACACTTTATAATTATTTTATTATCAAATTTTTTGAAAAGTACGAAATTCGTACTGTGTGCAGGACATAAAAATTTTCAAAATGCATTTCATTTCTTACTCATGCAAAAGCCACGGACAAACCTTGTGAGATCATAACATGCGCTTCATTCTGCCCGCTTTACTTATAAGCTTGCGTGGGCTGGCGCGACTATAATATTATTTAGAAAAACTGAAATTCAATCGTTCAAGTTAATATCATCTAGATCGAAATCATCATTGATATATCTTGCCACGCTGACGCAATACCAGGATGATTATGCATATAAGAAATAAAATTTCATCCTTTTTTTTGACAATTGATTTTTTAGATATTTGATCCAGTGCCAAGGACATCATTTTACCAACATTATTTGTGAAAAATAATAGTTTTATCAAAAAAGTAGGTATTTATAGTTTCGTATCAGCGAACAGAAAACAATGTTTCTAATTACGAATAAGCAATAGTTTCCTGGAAAAGTTATCGAAGTTATCAAATTATTAATATTTTTTTCATTTTGCATTCACTCTCATTCAAAATTTTTCCCCCTCCTCCCAATATCTTACATCACTTATTTAAAATAACCGACCGAGTGATTTGGACAAATGGCCATTCATAAAAAATTTTATCGTCGGGTCAGTGATACGACAGAATAGTTGAGATGACAATTCGCTTTAACAGAACACGGCAGTCTTTCCAGGGCACGTCGCGTTGTAATTAACTATCGACTTCGAATGAAGGGAAACATGATCAGAATATATATTCGATTACACCCAAAATCATGCAATTCCAAAATTAAATATCAACGCTCTGTTTTACAATAAACGTTTTAATATAAGTAATAAATTTTAAGCATATTCGACTAACACATAGTTCAGTTTGTGAGATCACGAATAAATTCTTCTTGGAAGATTTCATTATTGTGGAATCCAAAGGTCCACCAGGTTTCCTGGGACGCCTAGTAAAAATGCAATAGTTCTGAGCATGGTGCGTGGGCTCAAAAGTCCACCTCGCCTTGAGCGAGAAACACAAATGTGAGCATACGATCGAAGTAGTTTGCTAAGCAACGACGATCTGCAGCCGGCATTCTTCCTGCAGAGTTGAATTCTCATATCAGTATTCGAATGGAATTCAAGGCTACTGTAATTACTGTAAAACTTTACATACCAAGGTTCGGCTCGTCATCACCATGATCGGAATCTGGCGTTATGGCTGGGCTATAAGTAGTCGATTGGATTTTCGAATACAGGAAAAACTCCCGTGAAGCCTCTAATGTCAGTTAAAATAAGAACATTGTCTTCAATTATCGCACGAATTGTGTTGTATCTCGACAGCTGTAAATCCGTATTACGATCCAAAATACGGTAGTAGTTGTCATTCACAACTAAATCCATTTTTGGTGAAATTTATATTTGTCAGATTATCAGTCAATTTTCATATTAACAATTTGCTATGATTTTGAAGTATTCCCTGTAGGTGAAATTCAATTGTTTCATTTTATAATTTTTTCTTTATTTACAATGAGAATTTATATTTTGTAAAATTCAATTCATGCTGTCATTGATCATAGATGAGTGTAACTTATAAATCTCTATACATTTTCAGCCAAGAGATGAAATTCTTAGTAATAATTTAGTAATCAAAATATTTATACAAAATTTGAATCATACTGTTACTTGTAGATGAGTGTATAAGTTTCTATACATTTTTGGCAAACAGGCCTAATTTTCAGTACTTGAAAAATTTCTAATTTTCAAACTTTATTCCATTTGCTTGCACTTTATTCATAAGAAGAATGTTATTGTACGCTACAGGATTTATACGCATAGGTACAGTGCCACTGTTGAATGTGTTTACGTAAATAAATTAATAATTATTATGTACATTTAATTGCGTCAAAAACTGGTCAATGAGTGGTCAAAATTTAGTCAAAAAACCGATAAAAAAGAATCAAAAAAGAGTCAAAGAGCATCAAACAAGCGTCAAGAAATAGTCAAATTGAAGTCAAACAGCGTCAAAATGTAGTCAAACAAACGTCAAAAACTAGTCAAAAAGATAAAATGAAACCGTCAAAAAATAGTCAAATTCACGGAAAAAAGTCAAACGACTCGAAATGTTTTTTCAGGATTTTGAGCAATCTGATTGGTTGGAGCTTTCGTCAATCTTGACTAAGCTCAGTCAAAATGAGCAGCGACGATTTTTTGACTTTGACTCGTCAAACTGTGCAGATCGGGGTATGATCGTGCGAATCATTGTGCGAATCGTGGCTCATAATTGTAATCACAGTCGTGATAGTTCTTGCTGTAGTTGATTTACAACATGGAAATCTAACTATAATTCAATAAATATAAAGCAGAATGAAGACAATTCTTCGAAGAAATACTTGTTCTTGCATCATAATGGAAAATCATAATTGCAGCGAGCGTTTGACTGGACCATTGGTACCTAAATTACCGCCTGTAAAGCTATAATTATCAACTGAATTTAACTTTCATCCGTAGGATATTTCTAATCTGTTTACGTGAAACGAAATCTACAAATATTTTCTTGACAAGTTATTTGAGGCACCACACGACGTCAACGCATCTGCTGTGATTTTTTGTTCCCTGTTGGGTAACTTCATATATCTATGCATGAAAGACACATCCAAAATAATATGTACTCCGTATTTACAGCGGGCTTACATGACTATAATAGACATTCGAATATCAAGAAAAAATGTTTCCGAATACAAATTGCTGAAGTGAATTAAGTACGTGAAGTTTGATTATAACAGTTGAGAAAAAATTTGAAACATAGAGACAGAAAGTTTCTCAAATTTTGCGGCATGACAACCAACCGTACTTTGAAAACCTATTCAAATAAGTAATTCTAGTTAAAATACTAACATCTGATGAACATATAAAGACGTCGCCTTAAAGATTTCATCAAAAGCAAACGACTCAGAAATCATCTTTGTTAACAAAAAATTCAGTTTTCATTTCTAGATATTACCTAACTGCATAAAATTCAAAATTACCCACATTGCCATACCGAGTTCAACTTACCTCCAACAGAAAGGTGGTTGCGGACAATAGACCTTGTAATTAAAATTGTAGGGAGGGCAAACGTAGGCCTACGATTTTTATTCATCGCCTTCTATACTCTAATATCTAGGCCTATGCTTCTTGAATCGTGCGTTCCCATTTTTTCGATCTTAGCAAAAATCATTCGTTTTGATTTTCACCTTCACAATCGCGCGTCACTGTTGTTTTTGCAGAATAGACCAATCGACAGAAATAATTTAATCAGCAATTTTGATCGAAAAAATAGGTTTCTTCTGCGTACTTTTTATATTCAGAGAATCCTTGAATGAATCATCGCTCACAATGAGGTGACGTGCATGATATTGTATAGGTACGTGAAAATAATTAAGCAACTTATGTACGTATGCCATATATACATACATTTTAAAGAATATAAAATAAGTTCTCATCTTTGGCCCACTCATTCGTAGTTTTACTTTCTAGCTGACATTTTAGCTCGTCATAAAAGCACCCACAAATGTATTTGCAATAGTGGCTTTCTAAACGAACTTGATTTCAAATGTGACAAGGAGATCGCAACGAGCGATAACAGAACGCTTCCTCGTCTGCCAGAATTCACCGTACTGAGCAAATAACGAGCGAGTTTGCAGCATTATTATAAATTCTGTTCAACGATTTTCTTCTTCCAATTTACAGTTGAACGTATTCAATTCAAAGAGCTTCAAACAACATGGTAATAATCCGAAGAACAGAATCTTCCGGATTTGGAGAAGCAACATTTCTCTTCAGCTTGTAATAATGTCGTTGGAGTTGGGGCCTATTTGACTCAAATACAGGTTCAGTCTCATAATGCATGACGTCATTATATAGGAGAAAATGAAGATAATTTTCAGTTATTCAGAAAAAAGTAATTCGAGGTACAGTAGAACCTCCACTATCCGGACCTCCCTTATCCGGATCTCTCTATTATCCGGACCTAAAAATCTACTCTCCATTGACCGGACTTGTGTACATGGACCACTTTGCATTTGTTTAGCTACTATATTTTACTGAATAGACATTTTTTTTTTTCATTTTACGATGCACCTAGCACAATTCATATGTACTGATGATGAAAATTTGTCTTTTGTAACACAATAAATTGATAGAAATTGAAATATTTTGAAATCTCTTGTCATCCGGATTTTCTCTTATCCGGATCTCCCAATCCCCAATTGATCCCGATAATGGAGGTTCTGCTGTATATGACATAGAGATAAAAGAAGAAGTGGGAAAGACATAGCGAGAAAAGAGGGAAAAATTTAGTTCGGAAAGATTGCGGTCCACGAAAACGAATGATAGCGTTACTTTACATCTCAGATCGGAAATATCTTGGATCATACATTTGAGGGCACGGATAAGGATAAATCTCACAGATTATTAGGCGACTCCGCCGCAACTGCATACATCTGATCAAAAAGGAGAAAATTCGGTAGTCGTGTACAGCAGTGTTTCACATGTTATTTGAGAAATAAGTTATGCCTACGTCAGACGGAGGAAATGCGGATGGGTGTGTGCTACGAGTACATTGATGCTTCCAAGGTTTGTTTCTTTCTTATCACAGATACTTTTCTGACGTTTGCAACCAACGGTAGCGCATCCACAGACATTGCATTTTTCTACTGAATACTAACTTGCCGTGCACAGTTCAGGCCAACACTAAAAATCATATGACGAAAAGTATTGACGCTCTTTAGCAAGATCAATAGCCTACTCTGGTCAGTTCACACTCACATTGAAAATTGCTTACGAACTACTCATTCTATTTACACCATAGTTTTGCATCCGTATCTTCGAATGCTCTTGGCCTCTGAAGTGGAATACCGGGAGCAGCAGAGAAAGTTCGCTCAATTTGTGTTAATTGTGCACACAGGTTTCGGAATATGTGGCGCCTCCCCTGTCCCACCACTTCAAAAATAATTTTGTAGGTCTGGAAAATAATGGTCTCAAATTGAGTGGAGAGTTGGGAATGGGCGCAAATAATTCTGCTTAATTTGTGCTGAATGTGCCCACAGGAATTAGAATTTCCACTCCTTTCCTTAAGTCCCTATTAACATAGTCCAATCTCTACAAAATTTGGAAAACGCAAATGTTGAAAACTAAGGCTACATTATGATCTATATTTCAATACAGTCAATTCTATAGTTTGTGAGATTGGCAAGGAACAATTTTTGTCTGGGAATGTAAATATATATATTTGATAACTTGAATTACTATTGGAAACATATAATTTGAACAGTATGAAACTCCCACCAACCCCCACTTTGAAAATTCAAACGAATTGAATATCTCCCTTCTCTTTGAAAAGTTGGTGAGAATTGCTCATGATAATAAAAACGATTCACTAATTTTCTAAAATTGAAGATTCTTTGGAAACTACTTAACTAGTCCTCGAGAAAAATGCGCATGAATAACTGTTCTTTTCATCACTCTGATGATGATCGTATTGTGAAACGGTCGAAAAACGTTTTACTGTTTTAGTCTTGAGTAATAAAGCTCGATATCTTTTCGTTTTTATTAATTGTGACTATCTTTATACAGGCTTTGCAATTTTTTTTTCCTTTTAAAAATTTTTAACAATTTAGATATATAGCCATTGAGGAAATCCAACTGTTAGTTTCAGAGAAAAAGCGTGAACAGGATATTTTCTTGATACTCGGATTACTCAGAAACAAAAATGCACCTGCACAATTTCAGATATACCTCTACAATAACATGTTCCAAATCAATAAAAATCCATCCACATCAGTAGTTTTAGAGGAGAAGCTGAAACAAAACTCTGTCCATGTTTGACGAATATACCGGGTGGCGCAAAAGTCAGGTTCCGGATTTGCACAAGCGAAAAAATAGTGGAACCTGACTTATGCGCCACCCTGTATATAAATAACTTATAAAAAAGAGAAAACTGACTTGGAAAAAATCTGATCCCCCCCCCCTATGTAGGTCTTACCCACTGTATGAGCTCTGAGACTTGGAAAATAGCTTCAATATGAGGAAATATGAAGGAATATGTGGAAAATATGAAGAAATATCCCCTTCCATACAGACTCTGCTGGGACTTACGATATTTCCTCCACCCCTATATTCCGAGCTCTGTCCATTGGACTCTGGAATTTAGAAAGCCAAAAGAAGACGGCTATTATTTCTTGGTTATACTCATGACATCATTGATATAGTGAAGTGATCCGATTGACTAAATCATCGTTAAATTATTCTGCACACTCTGGGCTTTTACCGCCTTTTCGGTACTGTGACTTTCCGGGTCGGGTAGTGTCAGAGGATGTAGTGTAGATTGGTCGCACCAGTTCCAGGGTACATCCGATCTTCAATCAAAACTTGACCCGCTGATAAGAGAGCCTTCATATTTCTTCTTATTTTTTTCATATTCCTTCATAAGGTCTTATCCTCGAATAATCCTCGAAATTCCCAACTGGACCTTTGCACTTGTTCAAGTACAGAAAATAAATGGAAAGAGAGAAGTAAAACATGATCTCTATAATTTCACGAGAAATCTTTTTTGACTGAAGATTTTTTCTCTAAAAGTCCAATTTTCCAATATACAAACAAAAAACCGATGTTACTAAAATTGGGAGTTTCAACGTGCCGCAGAATATTTCCCCGCATATTTGAGAGGTGGGATTTTTAAGAGGTCGTTTTTGGCACCTAGTACTACATTTTTCAACAAAGTCCAGCTTGTTACCTCAACATGTTCTTTGAAATGTCTTTAACGCCTAGACTATTCTTGTTTCGCTACCTAATTCTAATTTGTTGACAAAAATTAAGTTTAGTATTATTCTTTTCTTTATTTTTATTACTAACCACTAGTAACTTCTTTTTCAACGTGTGTGGGGCATTTCAATTTCTTGAATGGAAGAAATGTTTTCTTTTCAAAATTTTCAAAAAGTATTTGTCACTACGAATGAGAATTATAAAAACGTTAAACGTTTTTACTTTACGTCCGTATTGAATTCTGCGCGAGGTAAGTAACGGAGTTCACGATTTTTCGATTTTACTTTTTTCCCTTCTCCAACCACTCATTCTTCTCTCTGACGCGCATTCTTTTCATTATGTATCTAAATATTTCATTCATTCGTTCTTGACAAAAAGATAGGCACCATGAAAGAATCTGATTCACGTGTATACATTGGAAGTTGTCTCTTTTATCAAGACTTTTGTTAAGCACGCTATCTCTCATTATTTTCTTGGAAAAAACGCGAACACAATACTCGTAACGTTAATCTCCTCTTTGATGGCTGGTAATGGTTTGGTATGTGAGAATCTGTCGTAAGCCTACCCTTATGCACACGCATATACAAAACGAAAAAGCTAAGAATTTTCCAATTCGAATTCTTGCGGTACCATTGTTAGAGGAATAAGATTCTGTAAGTATAAGTGTGGCATATTGCGTTGAATTTCGAGAAATGGGGAAAAAAAAAAGATTCTAATACCTACGAAAACATCAATCTGTTGAATATTTTTTTTGTAAAATGGTCATTTATCGAAATCCTAATTGCCTGTTACGAATGAAATGTCTCCATAGGGAGTTAGGGGCCTTACTGTACAATACTTCTTTGTAGGCTCACACTATGCAATATAAAGAATAATGAATGAAACAATGATGCTGGAAAGAGAATATACTCAAACCAAAAACGGGAAAAAATTCTCAATTCGTATACTCTGTGTGGCCCAAGCAGGATTGGGACGTTAGCGAATATAGAAGCCAGATGTCAAGCGGTAAGCAGAAAAGAAAAAAAGGAAAAGAAAACGTGACGAAACCGAGGCGATAGAGCAAAAAACAAAGATAAAAGTGGTTTCGTTGTTATTCCTTTTGTAAGAATAAGTATCAATCAGTTCTGAAGTACTTGAAAGGAAAAAAAAGGTACGAATTCGTGCTCTAGATGCGTCACACTTCATTATCATTTTCTTTTTCTATATATAAAAACAGTGAATTAATAACCGTTGGAAGAAAAGGGATTGATTTTGAAAACTCTATGATACTATTCGTAGGAACGGCTTTAGAGTGACTTTCACTCAACTGAATAATTTTTTACTCGAGAAAGGAAGATTTTTAGAAGCAATTAAATGCATATAATAAATTTCTGGAGCAGAACGTTACTCTCTTCTGAGAAAAGAAATAAATTCGTCCAACAAAAATTTTCAAGACACACATATAGTAGATGTAACAGTAGAAGCGATAAACAATTCGAACCTGTATTTTGCACTGAAAGCATCAAAATTTTCCATACTCATTAAAGAGACCATAAAATATCATATTGGACCGGGTGCCGCGATGGCATCCCTTCCTAAATGCCTGCGGAATAAAATAGATCCCCAAATCCATTTTTGGCAAAAATTTCGTCAAATATAAGATTTTAGATATAATGCTTCAGACAAAAATTGTAGAGCACCAAGTTTTATTTAAAATTATCTATAAATATGCTAGAGGTTAAAATTGAGGACTACAAGTTTGTAATTTTGTCAATTTCCCATTTTTCGGTTTTTAAGAAAATTCTCAACAGACATGGGATTTCGGAAAAAATGCTTCAGACAAAAAATGTAGAGCGTTACAAAATGAAGGTCAGTGTGAAAAATTCTGGTAATTCTCTCTGAAGGGAATGTAAAAATATTCCATTCAACTGCATTTCAGGTTGGTATCACTCATTAGAACGTTCATAGTTTTAATATCCCCAATCAGTCTCTACCTGAAATCGTAGAAAGTAGTTATTTTGAGGAAATCCGAAGGATAGATGAATAAAAAATATTATTCTATTTCAGACAGCAAAATTTATGAAATTGTAGAAAATTTCTTCAATTCTTCATTTTGCTATTCTCGCACAGGGATGAAAAGACAAAATTGTTTCATGTGAGAATTATTCGTGATGAAAGTCTGTAAAAAATTGTGGATCTAACATTATTTTCATCTACTTCACAAAGCATCGTATCCATAAAGCTTAATGCAAGGCAACCCTCTTTTCGCACATTGGCACGTTTTCCTTGTACTAAAAGATCTGACATCCGTATTTAAGAAGTTCAATACTTTCTGATGCACGTGGGACGGTTGTCCAAATAGGAACCCAAACGCCGCATGTTTCTTTTTCCTAATCCTCGTTGGTTGGATCGAGGTAGGTGGTCGCGGATTTGTTGCTTCCTTCCATACGAGGGCTATAGAAATATTTATAGAATTTTAGGCTAAAATAGTAGAACGATTTTACAATCTCATAAAATGCCAATTTAAAATTGGCACCCTACCGACATGTGCTGATCTAGAATGCATCAAACGTTGGAGAGATGTTTTCTGGTAATTTGTTTCCCAATTTCATGTACAACTTCACATGATATCTGTTCACAATTGTACATGCGAGCGCTTTGCGGGGACCTGTTTGAAATTATTTGTTCTATCGGAGGCAGAAAGAAAGTAAACTTGCAAAGTGATCTCATACTTACCTAGAGAAGCTGACATTTCATGAGCTGCCAAATATTCATAGTTATATCCGGTAAAAGACACCCACAAACTTTGGTATCTCAATTTTCGGCAGCTTTATGTAGCGAGTACTACGAGTATTCACTGTCCTGATTATAATGTCTTTCAGTCCCCCAGAAAAAATTTTTAAATTACATGGGTTCCTGCTACAATAATCTGATGGTAGATTGTCTACGTTTTGGTATCTGTCCCAACATACGCAAGGAACCTGATCTCATTATCGTACCAAAAGCGGGAAAAAGTCTTGGGTCTACTCGCGGATTCTCCTCTTCCATGGCTCGTGCATACAATTTCTCCTTCATACATGTTTAACAGTGTCCATCACTATAATCTCGGCTAAAATCGCTACTCTTATCAAATCTCGATCTATCCCCTCACATTAACAGATTTATTCGACAGCGCTGATTCTTACATTGAAAAGACCAACCATCATTCGGAAATCAACTCGCCCAACTTAAAAAACACACTCATTCCATGGGATTCATCGAACCAAACCACAAAAAGCCACAAGATAATCCTCACCGAGGATCGGGTGAGTTGAAATGCAAGGTGTTCCCTCGTACTAGGAACAGATAGATGGCGAGTCAAGCCCCGAATAAAAGAAGCCCGCACATCCCTGTCGTCTTTAAGACTGTGTTGCTCCCTCTTGATGCCGCGAGGACTTCGGGTTAGGAAAGTTGCTCAGACTATTTTATTCCCCGGCCCCCTGAAAGACGCATAGAGACAACTACGCGGGGATTGGTGCTTGGGATAGTGGGTTTTCCTAGTCCCAAGCGAGCCTCCACTCCGGGCAGCAACTCCGGGGAATTGACACTGCGTTTTTCCCAGTCCCCTTCTAGGCTCTGTGTGGTCGTAACCTGTAAGCAATGAGATGAGAGATTCGCATGGACTCGTCATAGCTTTCTGCATGAATTCATATCCAGTCCAGGTAGTAGAGCCTCCAAGGAGAAAATGATTCGGCATTCCTCTGTGAGCGTCTCATATGAGGTGAGTGAATAGATACTTGGTGTTGAGTTGACACAATCTTCATAAGGACGCTCATTACAATTATTGGTGTCCCCTGTCTTTTTTTTTTTTTTTTTTTTTTTTGACAAAGGACTCCCTTCTGTAATCAGCGATAGGGAGGAAACCAGTGGGTAAGTGGGTGGGGACGCTCTCTTCTCCTACCTGAGAACTACACGATTTCCTATGAATGAAGAAAATGAATGGATTTCACATGCACTGAGCGAGTCGCAACACGAGGAGGACTTGAAGGGTGGTTCATTTTCTCAGGAAGGTGGAGAGGAGGCCACTGGTCCTAAGCCAAGCCCCGGTTTCAAGGTCAAGGTCTCCTGAAGGGATCCTGACCTGCCTTTCTCGAGTCACCAGAAGGGTGAGGAGGATCAGGCATCCTGGGGAGGGAGTCTGGCTGGTCCTCGGACTCCTTATTCTTGGAGTCATGACTTCATCGCAGATCACTTGGTGTGGAAAATTAGGATAGAAAGAGTAGCATTGTACGCACAGTATGTAGCATTCTGACATGGAAATAACTTGGGATAAACGCCCGGGGTTGAGTACCACGGCTCTTATCTGGGTCCAGTGCTAGGTTTTTATTTCTAAATTTTTACCGCATTATAGGTTGAGTCCCACATGCCGGGTACCACCCAAGTGTACAGGGGAATTCACTGAGATATTTTAGGCTTTTATTTGAGAAGGAGGATGTAGGATAGTGTTATAGTAGGTCAGGCTTCCATAATTTTAGACTTCCATTTCATTGTTGTTGGTTCCAGTGTTCCATGGAATAAAGAAATATACTGAGGGCTTTCTGTTGTTTTTGAGGTAATATAAGTCGTAGAGAGCTTTCAAAGCTACGAGCCATTGAAGTATAGTAAAGAAAGTTACATGCACGTTTTTTTACGTGCTTGTAACTTTCTTTACTATACTTTGAGGTAATATCCCTGGGTAGTGGGTTGCAGTGACGTTTAAGGAGGTAGTATAACGAAAGTGTGTTAATACTTGCCTTTGCATAGTTGAGAAATTGCTGAAACAGAGATAATTATTAATTTAAGGCACAGATGGGCTTCTGTTTGGCTTCTTTTTACCCAAAATAGTCAGATTGATGTCTTATTTTGTCTAATATTACTTTATCATATTTTATCATAATCTTTTTACCTATCTTATTGTATCTTATCTAACTGTCTCCAGATACCCGGATTTTTAGTGGGCCTCTATATGACCATATACAGCGGTTGTCTTATTGGTAACTTTTTATTGGGTGTATAATATTGAATCTAACCCTGATTCCTAATTTGTTTATATGGACTTATTATAGCGTGAAGAGGAGATAGTTAGTTGTGTAAATTCAATCCTATTGCACAGCCAGGCCCAACACAGTGGTCTGAGTTATGAACAGCTCAAGATTTCTCGGATCCTACTTCAAGCATGGTTTTCCAGCCCTTTACCATTCTCCCTATGGGGCACAGGCAAGACTGAAGATGAGTCACAAGGTGCGTCTATTTTCACGTTCCGCCATATCCATTTGACTTGCTTCTCGGTCCACGTTGGCAATAAATAGAGTTTGTATTAAGTACTTGCTCCTATCTACCTCAATTACCATTGCAACTGGGAAAGATGCTTCCTTTTCCTTAATCTTGTAACATTCCTTGCATGTACTCAATAACCGTACTTGCAGTGTTTATAATAGCATATAACTAGGTTCTTATTGACATGTTTCATGTCTTGACGGAGCCCTCCTTTTTTTCTCAACCCCCGGGCCATTATTGGAAAAAAATATGAAGAAATTGGGAAATATGAAGGAATATGTGGAAAATATGAAGAAATATGGGGCTCTGGGAAGTAGAAGAACGAAGCACCGAGCGAAGCGAGGTGCGAGTCGTCATATATGTAAAAAAGGCGATCGCAAGCGAACGCTTTTTGTACTTGTACGCGGTACAATAGTGTGTCAACGCTGCTCGCAGATAAACTCGCACCATCGGTTTAGTATC
>Ga0209372_1000509_pt1 | contig 16312 bp, 10 predicted proteins | sample AgamicAtPe_FD_187170 | JGI IMG/M metagenome (GOLD analysis project Ga0209372, IMG submission 187170) | Agave microbial communities from Guanajuato, Mexico - At.P.e (SPAdes) (version 2) | ecosystem: Host-associated > Plants > Phyllosphere > Phylloplane/Leaf | place: Guanajuato, Mexico | collected... | reverse complement strand
GGATGCAATTCCTTCTAGTGCTCTGTCCCTCCCTTCGTCTTCCACCAGCTTCATCCAGCAACCCCACTTATGAGAGCGATTCTTGTCTCGCCCATCACGGTGGTTGAATGCCACCATCTTTAGTCGACCACTAAAGTTGGTAGCATTCAACTCTAGTCGCCAACTTTTGGGAGGAAACTAGACTTGGAGCGAGTGAGCACATAATTTATGCGATGAGCTCGCACAAAACAACTATCCTGCTGTCTTGCTCACTAATCGTACTTGAATTGCGCCATCAAGTTGGTGCCATCATGATTATTAAGCTTTTGCAACGCAAACAGACTAACTTGTTGCCTGGGTTTGCAATCTCGAGGGAAAGGAGACAATCGATCGAGTGTCCCGACAGAATTGATCGATCTTAATTCTGCAGCAAGGCAACTCTTTGGCCCAAAGGATGCTGGGGCCAAATTACAGCCCATCCAGCAGTGGAACCGACTGCCGTCTGTCGCATCAGGATGATGGTTTGCGCTCGTTTTGGGCGCTCGCTCAGAATTGGCCCCATTCTAAAACAGATGTCGAGCAAACTCAACCGTGTCCATGTCAATCAAACAATGTTTTTTCATCCATCCTTTGGGAGATGCAACTGCCGCTAGGTTGTTCGCCAGTTGTCAGTGACAAATTGTCGCCAAATTAGATTAGACCAGCAAACTTGTGAGACTGTCATCTTTGGTAGCGAGTTTGCAAAATTTCATCAAAACGAATCAGTGGTATCAGCACTAGGCATTCGAAACCTTCTCTCAATTTAAGGAACGTCCTCTAATCGGAGTGCAAGCTGGAGGTAGGCTTTCGCAAAGGTTATCTACAATTAAGTGTGAACGCGAATCACCATTCAAAGTTGGATATCTTAGAGCAGAAGCACCATCAGCTCGTAGCCGATTCTATGGGTTGATTGCGGGGGAAAATCGGGTCCATCTGATCACCTATGTTGGCAGGAGGAAACGACGGTTGAATCTCAACAGAGACGAGCTTGAGGTAGAGGACTCGTTTTGAAGTCAAGAGTGAACTCCTTCTTTTCGCTTCATGTAGGTATCACTATTGAAAAAGGAGTCGATTGCTAGATGTCAACTCTGGGGAGTCATCCCCTTTCGATGCTTCGTTTTGCACAAAGTTGGCTCTAAACGGCTCTCTCACATGTGGTGGCGCAAGTTTACCAATCTAGTTGCGTTGTCGTCTAGAGAACCTCAAGTCATTGCAACCAAAGAGTTCCAACATTCCAACGTCTCCAGAGTTGTGGTCCCTTTTCCGTGCTGAAACTGAGCAAAGTGAGGTAATTTCAATCCGAAATGGGATTGGGACTAAGCCAGAATTCTACTCGGACTGTTCTTTCGAGCGTATTATTGTCCTTGCAATTGATGCATTACTGCAATTAACACTTGATATCCAATGCCACCCAACACGATGGCCACACAATGGACAGTTGTTCGCGTCGCCGCAATAAACCGTTCGCTTGAGATTAGGAAGTGAGCCATGGGGGGGGGGAGTGCCGAATAGGTAGCGCAAAATTGTAGCTATCCAAACTTTTCTCCACCTCTATCCAGCTTTGCTTTGCGCAAGAAGCGGCCAAAATGACCTCGTATCACGATTATGATCACATTGGACAACGACCTGCCCAGCGAGGGAAGGCAGTCGTGTCCTTGATGTTTTTAATTCCTAATAAAGATTGTAAGAGTCTCTCAAAACCAATGCCAAAGCCACCATGCGGAAAGGAACCATATCTTCTTATGTCTATGTACCAGCTGAGATCCCTCAGTTGGTGGTCAGCTAGGCCGCTTGATTTAAGGTTCTCTAACAGCTTCTCCTGATCGTCCTCACGCAAACTACCGCCACAAATCTCCCCGCCATGCGGAGCTATCAAGTCAAAGCACTCTGCCTCTCTGTTGTCGATATCGCACTTCATATAAAAAGGCTTACATTGCTTGGGATAGTTGGTGATGAATATTGGAACATTTGCGCAATAGTCAAGCAACTTCCGCTCCTGAACAGTACCAATGTCACTTCCGTACTGCGTATCACCAGCAAAGTCCGTTTTGTCCTTAAGAATTTCTAGCGCCTCTCCATAGGTCATCCTAATGTAAGGTGAACTAGCTATCCGCTTAAAATTATCGATATTTGAGTTCCTCTGAATGAGATGAGAGACATCTGATTTGTGCTCGCTTAGTTCAGACAAGTATTTGGCCGCATACTTAATGACTAGCTCAACACGATCCATCAATGTTTCGAGATCCGTCAAGTTCGATTCTTCAGCTTCGAACATCAAAAATTCGCAAAGATGTCTCCTAGTTAGTGAGTTCTCTGCTCGAAAAGCGGTGGAAATGGTGTAAACTTTTGATAGGGACCCAGCAAGGTTTTCGAGGTGAAGCTGGGCAGAGCTAATTAGGAAGACGTCTTTGTTGAAATAGTTGCATTTAACGACGCGCCGGGTTTGATTTTTGTCATGCTTGCTATGTTCTTCAGGTAGATAGTCCCTATCGACGCTCTCTTCATCATGCTTCACATTATCTAACTCTGGATTGGTAGATCTATTGGACAAAGCGGTACGATCAACGAGGAACAGATCAGAGCTAGCCTCGCTATCATTTGCACTCAGGCTAGGAGTGTGAACCCTGAAGAAGTTCATCTGCCTCATAACATCTTGCAGCCCAAACTCTAATTCGCTTCTAATCCTCAGTAGGGATGCAAAGTGCTGAGCTCGAGGTCTTAGATGGATTGAGCGGCGAAACCAGTCGTCTGACAGATCGTCCGTCGTTGCGAGAGGATAGGACGAAGGATCACAACTTCCATGATACTTCAGGCTGCTAGCGTTGAACTCAACGTCCTGCTGGGGGCCTCGACTCTTGAGTAGCTTGCCTTCGAAAACCAGGTACGATCCTAGCTCTGGTTTCTTGAGCAGATCTTTCGAAATGACAACCTGTATTTTATTTATCGATGAGCCATCTACGAGATCAATGAAGTTGCACTTTCTGTAGGAACGAAAATTGTTTACACGGCCGCCGAGCACGTAATCGACTAGTTGGTCGGGTCGTGTTGCAAGGGCTTGTTTCACGCTCCATAATTTCAGGGTACCACTGGCCATGGATTCCCCTGACTAGTGACTGCCTTAATTGCGATATGTAGTTCACAGATATAATAAAGAATTCATAAAAATTTCATGTCAACAAAGATGCCTCGAGACACACGCGTTTAGTCGCTCACATGCACTTCAAATAGCCGGCTTTTGTGCCAAATCGATAGGCTCAATACCCAGATAGGGTATCAGCGTCTCGAAGTATCTTTGACGCTCAAGAAGCTCTTCCTCGATTTCGGTGGCCTTCTTTACAAGACGAGCTAGTATTTGCCTGAAGGGGGCTCCGCCACACATGTTTAGATGGCCTGTAGAGATCCTAAAGGGGCACAATTGCTTACGATTGATGAACTCGACTGTTCTCTCTTTAAACAACTTTCCCTCCTCGTGGTCTCTAGATGGATAAATCGACCAGAATCGGCGTCGACATTCGTTGGGGTCGATAGTTCGAATTAGATGGTACAGAATCTTTTCAGCATCCTTCGAGCTCAACCGCTGGGTGTGAGTGAGGTTGAACTCCAAGTCGTACTTGGCCAACACTGGCCTGAGAGCCTCATTGATAACATCCCAAGTAGGGATACCATCAGAGGCTGCTAGAAAGCTCGAGGTGTTGGATGACAACATTGAAGAGTTACTTTTCATGGTAGAGCGGTCTTTAGACATGGCTCGGTGGATTGTTACTACTGATTCATGAAGCCAAGAGAGATGACCACACTCGTCAGATAGGCGTTCAAATTTACGCGCATCGTTTCCATGAGTGAGCGAGCTACAACAATCACCTGAGAAAGCGTCATCTGTTTGCCATGAAATTGGATTTGAAACTAGATGAATCTTCCTTGTCTCAAGAACTAAACTGGGACTCTATTAACAATAACCCCGGACTAGCAGATCCTAGCCGTATTTTCGTCCAAAAATACAGTCATGCCATTGAAATTAGATGTCAAAAAGAAGCTCGTTGCGAGGTCAGAGCGTGTAAAATGCATCGACGTCCATCCAACAGAGAATTGGATCTTGGTCAGCTTATATGATGGTAAAGTCCATATTTGGCACTATGAGACACAACAGTTGCTCAAGACCTTCGAGGTGAACGATGGTCCAGTGAGGGTCGCTAAGTTCATAGCTAAGAAAAATTGGATTGTTTGCGGTTCGGATGACTTCAAGATAACTGTTTACAACTACAACACTTCTGAGAGAGTAAAGCAGTTCGATGGTCATAATGATTATGTCAGATCTATTGTTATCCACCCAACGCAGCCCTATATTCTATCATCATCAGACGACATGAGCATTAAATTATGGAACTGGGATAAAGACTTCCTTAATGTTCAGACCTTCGAGGGCCACGCGCACTATGTCATGCAAGTTGTTATCAATCCTAAAGATTCGAATACATTCGCCTCAGCCTCTCTTGACAGAACAATCAAAGTTTGGCAGCTGGGCTCTCCAGATGCAAATTTCACCCTCGAAGGACATGAACGTGGGGTTAATTGTGTAGATTACTACCCTGGTGGCGACAAACCCTATCTGATATCCGGCTCTGACGACAAAACTGTCAAGATATGGGATTACCAAACCAAGACTTGCGTTCAAACTCTAGAGGGTCACACGGAAAACATATCCTGTGTAATGTACTACCCAGACTTGCCGATCATTCTGACAGGTTCGGAGGATTTCTCAGTTCGAGTTTGGAACATGAACACATACCGTCTCGAGCAAACCTTCAACTATGGTATGGGCAGGGTTTGGACGGTTGCAAGTCTGAAAAACAGCAACACAGTTGCCATAGGATATGATAATGGGTCTATCGTGCTCAAACTTGGGAGGGAAGAGCCAGCAATGTCTATGGATAGCAATGGCAAGATAGTATGGGCGAAGCACTCGGAACTACAACAGGCTAATATTAAGACCCTCGGTGGACGTGAGTGCATAAAAGATGGCGCCATTTTACCTCTCCAGGTCAAGGATATGGGAACTTGTGAGATATATCCACAGTCACTATCTCATAGCCCAAACGGCAAATTTCTTGTTGTTTGTGGGGATGGACAGTTTATCATACATACAGCCCTCACATTACGTAATAAGGATTTTGGCAATGCTCTCGAATTCGTCTGGGCGAACGATCCGTCTCTATATGCGGTCCGAGACAGTCAGGTTAAGATCTACAAGAATTCCAAGCTACACCAGCAATTCAAGCCAGACTTTGGTTGTGAGGGCATCTACGGTGGATTTATGCTCGGTGTGAAGACTCTAGCCGGTCTGGCCTTATATGATTGGGATACTCTTGAACTGATCAGAAGGATTGAAGTTGACACCAAGAGTGTCTTCTGGTCTGAATACGGAGATTTATTTTGCATATCAACAGAAGAAAACTTTTATATCCTGAAATATTATCCAGATATAGTAGCGAAAGGCCGAGAAGTTGGCACGGACGAGTATGTTTCAGAGGATGGTCACGAGCATGCCTTCGATGTGATTGCTGATATCAGCGAGACCGTCAGGTCTGGGTTATGGGTCTGTGATTGTTTCGTTTACACAACTTCTGACGATAAGCTTAACTACTTCGTAGGTGGCGAGATAGTCACCATTGCACACTTAGAGCGCTCTATGTACTTGTTAGGCTACCTACAAAAAGAGAACAGAGTCTACCTTGGGGACAAAGAGCTTAATGTAGTCTCTTATTCATTACCCCTATCTGTGCTTAACTATCAAACGGCAGTGATGCGTGGTGACTTCGAGATTGCTGATGGTATACTTCCAGAAATTCCCGAAAATCAACTCACCCGAGTAGCTCATTTCTTGGAGAAACAAGGGCTCAAGGAAAGGGCACTTGCAATTACCAAAGATCCGGGCCACAAATTTGACCTCGCGGTGAGTCTTAAGGATCTCAAGATATCCTATCAGCTCGCTGAGGAGGAAGAGAGTGACGACAAACGCAAGCAAGTAGCTGATCTCGCCATAGCTGAATGTAATTTTGAATTGGCAGCAAAGTGCATGAAGAAGACCAGAGACTCAGCTGGTCTTCTTCTCTTGGCCTCAGCCACAAATGACAGAGCGGTGTTTGAGGAAGTCTCCAACATGGCCAAGGAAGATGATCTCGCTAGTCTATCGTTTGTGGCAGATTTTGTCTTGGGCAATAAGAAGAAGGCTATGGAGTCGATTATCAAGAATGAGACAGGTTTACCTTATGCAGCCATGATGGCCGCCAACTCGAAAGATATTGACCTGACGTCACACTACGTTGGATTGTGGAAGAATAGTATCAAATCAAAGAATCTAGCCGCAGCATCTAGAATAGCCGACCCGAAAGAATTTCCAAATCTCTTCCCAGATCTTTCGGTCAGCTCTGAATAAAATTTGCCAGTTTGATCGATGTAGCTTCCGCGTCTAAATATCATCCTTATTTTAATATAATTTTGGTATTGATTAGTCCACCATGACATTTGGACCTACTCGTTGTCCTCGCTTCTCAAACGAGCTGATCCGTTGGTCAAACGGATAGCAAGTTGCTTCGCCCTTTCAACTATGACCTTTCTAGATTTGGATGATACAGTGTGTGCAATTTCACCACAGAATCTTCGATTCAACATCATGAGCATCTCAAGTTCCTTAACGTTGTGGATGAGAACCTTTCGAAAGCCGTTGGGCAGCACGTGTCTGGTTGCCTTCGCATTTCTGTAGCCGATCTTCGGCATCTTAATCTGGCCCTTAAAGCGCCTTCTAACTCTGTTATCAATACCATGAGGCTTCCTCCAGTTTGGCTGCCGTTGTCGATTGAATGCGTTGAGGGGGGGGGTTAGTGTCGGTCTAAGAGTTGGGATCGGATCAGAACTCGGGGCTCTAGCATACCTTGAGTTTGTCATACCGGTCACACTGGTGTCTTATGAAACGCTTGGTGCGCTTCTTGACAATCTTGGGTCTGGTGAGAGGTTGTACGAGAACCATAATGACCTAATATATTATTACAAATGTGGAAAAATTCTACGCTAATTGGATTTTGGTAATTTTCATAACAATTGTGTCCCTGCCACAAGTGTAACTCTTGGCCAGGCTAGTACGCGGACGCTAGTATCCAGGCTTGCTCCTCTGCTGCAGTTGTGAGCCCTCCTCGAACACGATAAATCCACGCACATGCGTTGAAATTGTAGGTCTCTCACCGGCGCCCAAATCTCTACCGCTTTCGCGCACGAGGGCTCGAGCTACAGCTGCAGATGCTTGGATATCCGGTGAGTTGAATGGCGCCTGATTTTGAATTGCAAACTCAATTGCGCGTTCCAAACCCTGATTCCTTCCCCCATCAGTCGATTGCATCTCTAAACAACGAAAAGCGCAAGACATCAGGACGAATATAAATACTTGACCCTACCCTCAATTAGCGAGCTAGTTTGCAACCAGCTGAGATGGTAAATCACCCGTCGTCGAATGTACTTGTAAATAAATAATTAATATGTTATGTGTGCATTAGTGGATCGAGATGAACACGAGGAAGAATCGAGCCAAACGAGCTAAGCTCAGTGAAAGTGATTATGTTGCTGATTTTGATGAGACATCCATCTCCTCATCACACAACGACCAGGATGGCCAGGAGGAGGCCAGAAAGAGCAGGATCCGGGACTCAAACAAGGAGTTCGCACGCCGTATGACGATCCTCCAATCGTGGTCCGAACACTGGAGAGATTACTCGACAAGAGAGGGTGAAGCATATCCTCAGCAGCAGGCACGGGAAATGATAAAAAGATTGAAGAAGATTGCTTGTCCAATTGAATCGTGCGGCAAGACATTCACCTCAATAGGTGGCCTCAAATACCATTATGCGCGTTGCAATCTGGAGCGCAGTTTCACCTGCTTGGTCTGTGATCCGCACGCGCAACTTTCTACAAGAGGGGAGCTCCTGAAACACATGATACTTAATCACTACGAAGAACTACCTGCCTTAGTTGATGACCAAAGAGAAATAGCTAATTCATATCTAAGTTATGAGAACAGGATTGACAAGAACAAGAGGGACAAGAGAATCAGCGCTGACACTGAGATCTCTTACAGTGGTCAGCGTCTGGTGCGATCATATGGCGAGCTTCTGAATAGAGTTTTTGCTTCCGAAGGTTTTGCCAGTCGCCCATTTAAGGACTGGCAATTGTTGAGCGACGATTGGGAGCTAGTCTTACATGAATTTGATCGCAAACGCTACTATCCACCCGAATCGGAATCTGTCCGTTTTAAGCATTCAACAGGCGATGAGTGGTCAATAGTCAAAACTGGGGAGTCGCATGCACCCGAAACCGATAAAGCCAGCTCGACAAGCATAATATTTTTTACTGGAGGAATCAACACTGCCTCTGCATGGCTTCCAAAGCCTCCTCACGCTATGCAATCTCAACCCACCCCAGATCTAATATGTATTTCAGTCAATTGTTGCTCAATGGACCATAACCAGTCATACAGTGAAAGTAAAGAGGGCGAAAACTGTATCCAATTTTGGACATTAACCCAAGTTGAAGGGGCGAAAAATGGTACTCAAAATCTCAATTCCAGCCTGAATTTGAAAGCTAAAATGAACATCTCACTGAGTTACATTTTGGGCCACGATTACGGTACAGTATTTGAGATGTTATGGTGCCCACTTGGAGCTAGCTGGCAACCGCAGGTCAACATCGAGGATGCGCTTGCAAGAGTTGGCCTCTTGGCTTTGGCTTGTGGAGATGGTCGAGTTAGGATTTTAAGCATTCCGCATACGAATAGTCTACTGGCCAAGGTGCCGGAGAGAAAGTCTGTCGACGCTTTGGAAAGGACTCCAATTTTCAGGACTAAACCTATTGCAACTCTAATGCCGCCGGGAGTCGGCCCATCCACAGATTATCAACCGACAGCATGCAAATCCATTTGTTGGGACCTTGAAGGCAATCAAAGGTTATTAGCCGCTGGATACTCTAACGGCACGGTGGCCTTGTTTGATCTCGCCAATGGGTCACCAATCCTGTATACCAGTACACAAAATAGTCACATTTACCAGCCGCTTAAATCCTGGATCGCCCATGGTGCGCCTGTCACAGGTATCGCAATATCATCAAGTTCTAACGAAAAGATATTAATTGCGACGGGAAGTAATGATAGACAGCTCAAAATTTGGAACGCTCTCGATTTGAATTCCTGTCTGACCACTGATAGGGCTCCAATTACCAGAATCTTGTGGGACTTCAGGTTTAGAGGCGTAATCACGGCAACTGACACCGCTTTCACTAGCTACAATAATAGAGTTAGCTATAGGTATCCCATGGTGGATGGATATCATAGTGTAACGGTTTCTGCCCATCGTTCAACAGTATGGGGTCTGTCAAACTCCGTAGTTACCAACGCCGTTGCTACATCCGATGGAGCCGGCGAAGTGTTTGTTATACCCCAATTGATAAGTAGATCTCTGCATAAGCGAGACAGGAATTTACTGAGCACTCATAGTCTATACACGCTATTACCTCGTGCCCTCGACGGAACAAACAAACAAAGCTCGGTCGTTGATCTATTAACATTCCCAGAATCTGGTGATGAAGTCAATAAAGTATCCGAAGCACCTGCCAGCGACGGTGAGGAGAATGGTCTTGAGGCGGATGCTGATTTCTCGGCAGTGGAGCGTTCCATAGCAAACAAGCCAAGCAAGTTTCTCTTGCCCTTTGAGCACCGACCAGTAGAAACTTATTCAGATTTCAAAAACTCTTTTGGACTGGAATTCATAAATTATAGCTTCTCTGTACCAACACTGGACACAAAATTGCCTGAAAGTTGTACCCGCGCTGGTGATACTAAGAACATCTACTGCGATCGACCCTGCGACTACCCATTTTCGTCCGTAAACTCTGTTACCTGGAGCCCAAATGCAGACACGTTTCCATGTTTATTGAGTGCGACTCAAGTTGGACTATGCCGTCTAGATAGAGTGCAGATTGTTGAACAAGTTTACAAGGGTTATGTTGAGTCGATCGTTGTCGATCGAAACTTGGACAACAAAGACAAACAATAACTTCAGCATGCCTTTCAAATTAATTTGTGCCGGCTGATAATCAACTCGACCGCAGGAGAATAAATGAACTTTGAACTCATATTCAAACTGATCCGTTATCGATCCGTTCTCTAATTATGCTAGGTAGAGGAGTTAGTTCTTGCCGGAAACCATCCAAGTTGCTTGGTTGGGAGACTTCATCTGGTTTATATAACCCATTCAGTCGAAGAGCCTTGGGAATTTGTCACCTAAGGCAGATGAGCTTAGTCGATAGTGCTCGTGCAAGTTTTAATCTGACGATAAACGAAGCCGCCGGATAATTGATCTGGCAAAGTCTTGGTCCGATTATAGTTCCTAGCTGTGATAAAACATGCCCGGTGACGAACATGGGTAGGATTTATCGCTTTGGAAATCAAGAACTTTTTCGATCCCAGATTCGGATGGTGATTCATTAAGTACTATTTCAATCCAAATCGAAGCCATCGTTATAGAAATCGATATGCCGGTTCACATTCACTCAGACTTGATTTCTGATCTCTGTTCCAGGATAAAGCGCCCAACCAATTCAACCTGATCGCTGATGACAATTGTTGTATGCCGCATGCAATGATGATAGGGAGCAGTTCTCTAACAAGATGAGAACTAGACCGATGAGTCGTCATGCTCGGCAGCAAGCTCACTTGTGCAGCAATATCTCTCGTTTAAATGAAGACTTGTCGCGCAGTTTGTATCAGAAAGAGTTTGAATCCAACTCAAGATAGTTCACCTAAGCTCAACAGGTGCAGCTAGTAACGAGTTTTGGTGAGCTCGCTCTCGAGATTGAGCTTATCGAGTGAATAAATGCGGCCCTTATATAGAGCTCGCTAGATCATTCATCTGCTCGCTTTTCAACCAGCCTTCCGTCAGCTGAGGCCACCGAATATCCGAGATGGTTCCTTTTTGAGAACAAGATGAGCTTGAATATCGGAACAAGCAACTCTCCATCAATAGTGAAGTCTGTCCGATGGAATTTCGTCCTCGGACAGTCGGATTCCTGGCCAGTTCATATCGCCAGCAAGGAATTGCGGATCCATTGCGAGATACTTACCATATCAGTGTGAGCTACTCCCTTTGGCCGCAGATAGACTACTGCATCCTAGCCTGCAACTTCAGTTTGTCGCACTAGACCGACGAGTAACAATCTAGACTCCAACAAGGCATTACCTGGGTGGATTGTGCCTAACAGAGATCCCCAAGCGTCCATCAATCTAGAGGATAAGGTGGAATTTGGGAGTTTGCGTACGAATTCACGGACGAGAGACTATCGCTTGATTGATAGAATCAGGCAGGTGAATTCTCGTGACTAGGCGATTAACAATGTAGAGGCTCCTATCTGCTTTTGCTCCTTCGAACCGAACCAGTCTCTTGTACTCGACAAGCTTTTCTCCTACAGGTTTAGGTTCAGGCGCGATGGCTGCAGTTCTGTTTGCCCCTGAACCATAGACCGCTCATTTCCACTTTAGAAGCAGTCGTTGGGTGCTCTATTTTTAGAAAACAGCTAGTGAGGAGACGCATGGAGCCCACAACTTAGCTAGTTTGATCTTAGCATCGCTGATAGATGCAGTTAGCCATGGCACCAAGAACTGTCAACTGGGCGATGGCCCAAGTCGTATTGGTCATATTGATTTTGGCCCAACTAAGCTCGGCTAATACTGAAGTGGACGACTTAGCTGCGCAATTTGGGAGCAGCTTTGGCTCGATTGTTGGCAAACTAGGTTCAAGTGCAACATATGACGGGCCCATGGACATCTATGGTGCAGAAAGGCGAATGCGGGACCTCTACTCTGCGATGGAGAAGAACTTGATGGAAGCGAGACAAAGAGCGGCAAATTCGAGATCGCATTTGACTGCGGATGTAATCGAGAAGTTGAGATTAGTTTGAATAGCTATGAGCTCGTATTAAAGCGTTTCAGCAATTGAGTTTTGTTGCATGTCTAATCTGTTTTCCTCTGAGATTTGATGATGACCCAGATCTCTGGCTAAAAGAAGCGGGGACATCAGAAATGAATCGGCAAATTGGCGTGATCATCGGAGTAGGATGAGTTGGATGTGTAGGTGGATTTTTGCTAAAGATAAGGACCAAGTTGGGTAGGGAGGAGTTTTAGCCGAGGTGAACGTGCCTCCCATAGTTGTTCCAGTTGGTGGTGCAGGTGCAGATCGTGGATGAAAACTGAGACACCGTTTGATGGGACAAAAAAGAAACATCGCCCCCGGGTGGATTCGAACCACCAACCTTTTGGTTAACAGCCAAACGCGCTAGCCGATTGCGCCACGGAGGCACATACCTGCACTAGTAGTCCGTTTGCATTCGGATTTCCTGCACGAGCTCAGCGACAGCTCAGGGCTTCAACTTGTAGAGAGAGGGGAGATTTCGGTTACAAAACAGTGTGACATCGCGCGCTCATTTCTTTATCCGATCTATTTAAACCCAAAGTATCCAAGCGGAATGTTTACAACGGGCCCCAGGAAGCTAAGAGCCGAGAGAGGAAACAACCATGAACGAGTGTTTGAGCGAAATTGGTTTAGTGTCAAGCAGGGATCCAGGAAGAAGTTGAACCGACGCGTAAAGGCGGTCGATCCGAGGATTTTAACATTAACCTGCCGATTATCAGGTGTCGCCGGGTGGACTCAATAAGCGCAAGTAGCGAGAGACAATCGTCCGTGGCTGAAAACCCGTATCGCGAGACAACCACCTCACTTGGCGCCACCCACGATCGTGCAATCCCGCTGTTCCGCTTCCATTCGGCTCATGTTTGGCACCTGTAGATTGTTCACGCAATCTGGTTTTGTTTTGATTCGTTTAGTTTGCCTCCCGGAGCAACAAAGTGGCAAGCGTGTCGGATTGGTTGCAAGTCCATTAGCTTAAACTTGCTCCGTCCCCGAAGACCCTCTCGCTAGCTCTTGTCTGGCGGCCGGCTTCCTCTGGCTGCAAGGGCCGCTACTCCCGCTGCATTGCGGCGCCTCCAACGCCAACTAAACGGCTCTTTTCGTGCTCTCCTTGTCGCCGCTTGAGGCTGGAGGTCTAGAGAGAGTTCCAAACGAGCTGGGCCAAAGTTGACAAGTTGAGTGCAAGGAAGCTCGGGCATGTTTTCGCTCCTCCTAGCCAGGTCAGTTGGTGGTGCGAGTTAGGATGAATTCAGCTGCCCAGTGGCTGGCCGAGTGGACCAACCAGCGGAGAGGGCTGCTGGTGGCCGGCGAAAACACGAGATCCGCCTAGAGCTCCCTGTTCTGCACTCGTCTTGTTTGCAGGCGCCAGTTTGCTGCAGGCATCCGTCAGGCGACCTGCTCTGGCCGACGGAATGATTTAGATCTCAAGCCTCGTCGGCGCCACCGCAACAAGAGCAGCCGCAGCAGCAGCAGCAACAACAACAACAACAACCGGCCAACTGTCGATTCTTGACGAAGGATCACGATTTTGTGTGAGCAGCCGCTTAGTCAAGTTGGGCCGAGCCAGTCGGATTGAGCGGCTCCTCCGACGCAAGCAGCCGGGTTTCCGCCGCCGCCGCCGCCGCCGCCGCCGCTTAGCACTCTGTCGCCCTACAGCTCGCAAACCAGCCGGCCAAGTACAATAATAACGATAATGATAATCGTAAGCGCAATCATAATGCGTCGATTACATAAACACAAAATGAATCATCACCATGATCGTTAAGCGCGCTCAATCTCGGACGCTCGAACTGGCGCAATGTTGGCGCCGCCTCTAAGCCTCGAGGATAAGCCGGCCGAGCCTGGCGCACCGGACGGCGGGCGCTGCGAGCTCGCCGGCTTGCGGGCCAACTCTGATGGGAAGAAGGAGCTTTTGAGTGGAGATTGAGTTTGGGCCGAGCGAGCTGAGTTTGGGCACAAAGCGGCCGGCTAATGAAGACTCGCCCTCACTGTTCGGCGTGCGGCAAATATTTATTCATCAAGCCAAAATATTGATCTAATTTCTCAGCTATAAAGCCCAAGTCCACTCAGGCCGATTGGCCCGCAAGCCGCCGCCGCCACGAATGTGCCGGCCGATTAGATTATACCTTCGCTTGGTCTACTTTTGGCCCTGGCTGCCGGCGGCTCCATGACCTCTCGCCGATTGATTGAGTTGAGTGGCTCGCCGGCCAGTCGGCCAGGCAGCGGCCGACCTTCAGCGGCGGCCATCAATCGGAAAGTATCGGCTGCTCGAGGGATGATGGATGCGCGCGCGCCTCCCCGATTATCCGGGCGCTCGCTGCCGCCGGCTCAGGCTTGGCGCTCGGCCAAGGCGACTCGGCAGCCCCCTCATGTTGGCTCCTCCGCCCGCAACACCTGTCGCGCTCGCTCGGCCGCCGCCGCCGCTGCCGCCGCCGCCGAGCACGCAAACCCGCGAGGCCAGCCAAAAGTCGAGCACTCAAGGAATCCATCGGGCGGCTATTTGATTAGCCGGCCGGTGGACACATTTGCACGCCGTTTGCCAGCCCTCCGTTGCTCGTTCAAGCGGCACAATGCAAGCGAGTCTAGGGGCCTAAGAGATGCCCGCCGGTCCCCGCTTGCTCGAGCCGCTGCCACTGTAGCCAGCAAGCGGAGTCGCTAATTTAAGCCACATTTCTATTCATTGCTCAAGCGGCGGGGGATGTTAGCTTGGGACTGGCCAACGCTTGCTGGCCAACCTGTTGGAAGAAGCGGCCAGTGCGCGAAACTTGTGCGCCGGCCACTCTGCGGACTTGGCCGCCAAGCTCGCTCGAACCGCCCACTTTCGGGAAAACCCCTTTGCGCCGCCAGCTCCACTTCAGCGGCCAGCAAACTTTCTCCGCGCAAAACGCTCGGCCAGTGAAACTCTCCGTTTGCTTAGAGTCTTGCTAGAAAGTGGCTAACAAGTCCAGCTACACGTCCGCAGGCCATTTGAACGAATGGACGAGCTTCTGCGGGGCGCTCAATCAACTCACACTCGCAACTCAACACTCGCCGTTACATATTCATTGCGCCAAGAGGCCCAATTCTAGGCCAGGCAAGAGCAACGAGCGATGCAAACACCATAAGCGTCCTCCTCTCTCTCAACCCGAGCAACCAAGAAAACCAAGACAACGAAGCGAGAAGCGGGAGCGAAAAGCCCGCCAGGAGCCAACAATAGCAAGAGCTGGCGCCAAGTTCCAAGCCCATCGAGCCTCCAGCAGCTGGGGCGCGCAAAATGGAAGAACTGGAGACAATAGGAGCGCGGCAAGGGCGCCCAAGCTGCACCAAAACACTCGCCTGGCTCCTCTTCCTCCTCCTCCAACTCCAGCCCCATGCAAGCTCACTGGGCGAACCCACAAGCAACTCGGCCGAGCCAAGCCCGGCGCCAGGTAAGCTCGCTGGATGCAGACTAATTCTGAGAAGTAAGCAGAGCTAGAAACTGACCGCATCTCTCTCCCTCCAACAACAACAACAACAACAACATCAACAACCACAGCAGCCGCAACAGAGGCCAGGTCGGCGGGCGCGAAACAGGCGCTCTCGAGCGGTCAGTTCTGCCAGCCGCAAACTGTTGGCCAGCGGCTGGCCGGCTCGCAGGCGGCCGACTTCACAAAAAAGGTCTTCTGCTTCTACGACATCCAAGACGATTTCAGGCCCCAAGACTTGAACCCGTGTCTCTGTACGCACGTCGTCTATTCGTACGTTGCCGTACGAAAGAATCTCTCCTTCATCGCTGGCAAAAAGGGTAAGTTTGGCTTGTTTCAGCTCCCAGGAGGGGAGCCCGAAGGGGGTCGCTTCTCTCGGTTGGTCGGGCGAAGAGGAGGGAGAGTTGTGTGAGTAACAAGCTGATGGATGGAGATGAGCGCAAGTGCAATGGCTGCTCTTTCAGAGCTCTCCTTTTGGGAGCCAACGGCGAGCGGCCATTGCATTTTAGCGTTACATTCATGTTAAATGTGCTAATCGGCCCAGCTAAGCGTTCCATTCCTAGTTTGTTCAACTCTTTATGGTTCCATTAAACTTTCCTTTTCGAGCTGAGAAGCCGACGAAGCAAACAGTTGGCTCCTCTGCGGTCTAGGCGCCGTTCGCTTGCCAAACAAATTTCGTCCTCCATTCGGTTGGCCGGCGGCGCAAGAGCTGCGCTGCTGCTGCTGCTGCTGCTGCTGCTGCTGCGGCCGCTGCTCATCAAGATGGTCAGTGGATTCAATTCAGTGACCTTTTTCCTCGTCTCTCTCTCTCTCTCTCTCTGTCTACCTGCTCGGCTCGGCTCGCCGGCCGACCAA
>Ga0209372_1000507_pt1 | contig 16338 bp, 11 predicted proteins | sample AgamicAtPe_FD_187170 | JGI IMG/M metagenome (GOLD analysis project Ga0209372, IMG submission 187170) | Agave microbial communities from Guanajuato, Mexico - At.P.e (SPAdes) (version 2) | ecosystem: Host-associated > Plants > Phyllosphere > Phylloplane/Leaf | place: Guanajuato, Mexico | collected... | reverse complement strand
ATTGGCCGCTTTGGTTTTGCTCGACGGCAGCTCTTCGGTGGGGCGAAGGAGCGGGCCGCGGATGCGGATGCAGATGCGTTAACCAGCACAAGCTGGCTTGGACGTCGCAAGATCAATCGGGTTGCGCAGGCAGGTTGCTTGCGCTGGCTCTCGTCTTAGCCTTCCATCGCATCAGTTCTGACTGACCTCCTGTCATTCAATGCCTATATTCTCTTCCTCTTGGATGCCAATCTCAAGTTTATTTCGACTCGTGAACTCTGCCCTAACGCACTGCTGGGCAGCTAGACCAACGGATCTCCGTAACCGACATGAGTTAGTTGGGCTCACAACAACGAGCTGTCGACACAATGTCCGGCTTCTAGGATATTTGGTTCCTGAATCCGCTGTCGTGTGTCTACACAATTGGTGGTCTCACAATAGGCCGCTTGCTCTCGCTCAAGTTAGCCGTTGACCAGCGTAGCAACTCCGCCCACAAGTTTGGAGTTCGCTTGGAGAGTTGCTTGGTGGCGCCACCAGCGGGCTGTTACATAACTCCACCCACTTGGAAACAGGTGCGAGCAAACTCTAAATCAGACTGTTCAAGGTTCAGTTGCATTGGCCATTCATCCAGCGAAGAGGCAACAACGAAGACACCGAGCAAAGCGATTTGTGAATCCTCCTTTACACGTGCTGTTTACTGGTCGACGAGAAGCCAGCAAGCGGGGGCAGAGATGCCGGATGGAAATGGTTGATCTAAGTCCGGAGAGACAGAAACAGAGAAAGAGGGGAGTTCAGTTAGTGTGGGCACAGAGTGAGCCAGGTGAAGTTAATAATCAATGTGATCAGTTAGTTTGAATCTCCTGTACGCGTTGAGGGCTGGTTGCGTTTCGTGTGATATTTGGAGTTTGATGCAAGCAAGTGAAATCAAATGAGCCATCATGGATCCCTCGCATGATTCGCACCGAGAGCTCAACGATCTTCGTCGCGCTGGTGCCGGATCCAGAATGCACCAATTCTTTCCCTCTCGAAAACCTCCTGAACCAAAACAGGAGCAACTGGTCGCTGAAAGCCGAATGTTTGATGCTCGAGCAACAAACCAGTCTCTTGTTAGCGATGAAATAGACCTGTCGCCGGAACAGCAGCCATCGGCTGGCAACGAACGCGCGCTAGTCTATTCATGGTTGCTGGTGCTACTTGTTGCGCCAGTTATTGGGGTCCTGTTAATTTGGTTGCTCATTTTGCTGCGCCGAAAGTTGAGACAGGCGCACCATCTAGTCAGCTCAATGTGTTCGTCCCTGGACGAGAAGCCAAAGGTGTCCCATTCAAGTGGCGAGAAATGCAATCGGCGAGAAGAGGCCGTTAACGAGCCGCGAGCGCAAAAGCAAATTGCAAGCCAGCGTTCAAGTGCGAGAACAAGAAATACCCACTACCTGCTCGAATCCTCCTCGGCAATCTCAAGCTCATCAACCTCATCGAGTGGCCCAAGTAGCTCAGACGAAGTGAGCGGCAACGAAGAGGCGCGCAAGCATCGTGTTATATTGACACAACTGTACTGTTTGCGCTCACTAGTCAACCATACAAACCTCTATCTTCTAACACTTACCTACCAGGAGATCATTGGCTGCTTGGTTGCCTTCACAATTGCCATACTAAACATAGTTCGAATGCGTAATTTATTCTGTTGTAATTTAGTCATTTTTATATTGGTAGCAAGCAAGCTGTTGAACTTGCTCACATTGACCACATTTAGTCTGACCAAATTGATCAAATTATTTCGCTTCAAAGCGGACCAGCTTGATGGAGACGAGAGCACATCAATCAGTTGTCAAGATAGAGATGAAGATGGAGATAGAGATGAAAACGACAGAGGCGAGGAGGAGGATGGTGATGCGAATCATTTGGATGAGGATGGTTTGGACGATTTAACTGGCGCCAAGCTGAGAGAAAAACTTGAAGCGAATGGGAGAAGGAGAGGCAATTTGGAACAGCAATGTTCAACCTTTTGCCAGACGCCGAGCTCAAGTAGAGAGAACACTCTTGAAGTTTTGCAGGTAACTAAGGGCAGCGATAAGGGCGCCGCAAAGGGGCGCTCGTGTAGCCGGAGCCGGGCAGCCAACTGTGGAAGGGGAGAGGCTTGCTCGTCGCCTTACGACCCCAACGCAACCATTTGTCGGCTCATTGTTGAGGACGCCGATCGGATGGGAAAATGTGGCCGCCTTGAGGATAGCTGCTCGTCCTTGTCCTCAGTGGCCTCGTCATCCACAGCTGCAGTGACGACGACTACGACAGCAGCGACCCAGCCAGCGCCACCGATGGCACCACTTAGTGAGCGATTGTGGTCAACTCGCTCGTCTAGACAAGCCGGCAATTCGAAGGCTAGAGAGTCGTCGGGAAAAGCGAGCGAAATAAGCGAACCGATCGCGATACGTCTACTGGTGCTTGTTGTTATCAGCTCAAGCGTGTCCTTGATATGTCTCTACCTTCGTCTTATGCCAACCGGCGGCCTCCTCCTACCGCCCGCCGACCTTCAGCACTTGAACTCGCGGACGGCCAATAGGAGCTCGTACGGCGACTGGACGATCTCAATCTATGCTCCCTCCACGACCACGGAAGCAAGCACGAGGTACTCAAGCGAATCGCTAACTACAAATCAGGGCCTCGAAGCTAATAAGCAGCAGCAGCAGCAGCCGCAACAGCAAGAGCAGCAGCCAAACTACCAGGCGAGCTGGTCGGCCCGCTTCCAGCAATCCTCGCACCTGAGACACCTGATTGATCAGTACGAGTTGCAAAATTTTATCCATCTTCTATTCGATACTCAGCTACAATCTAGTCGATTTATGTGCACACTTGCAACAAGCAACTATGCGCCAATTGCCAAACTCTCAATGCTTACCCTTTACGCAACCCTCATGCTGACCATCCTGGCAGCTAGCTTGGCCATTCAGCAGCTCGGATCCAGGAGGCTGCGCCAACTCAAGGCATCGCTGCGCTTACCACCGCTCTTTTCCAATTACCTCCTTGCCCATGCTCACCAATATCCAATTGATGTGCCGCAAATCCTTCTCGGCTCAAAGCAAACAGACAGCAACAGAAAACGGTACTCGGAGTTGCTGAAGCAAAACATGCGCCACCATCAGTGCACAGCTGGCGCCGAGCTGAGCGCCTGTCAGTTTGTTGGTAGGAGCGGAAGTTGCGGTGGAAATGGTTCAGAGCATCGTTCGCGTAAGAGCGCGCGACATGGAAGCCGGTTGCGCAACTCCTGCTCAATGTCGTCCCTCCTAATGGCGACAACCTCAACTGGCTGTCACCTCTCCTCCATCGATCGCTTCCCACCCTTGCAAAGCATTGCCGAGCAAAGAGCCTCCAGCCGGCAACAGAGCCAATGGAGACGAGCGGCCAACGCGCAGTCGATGTCAAACCTGAGCAATGTGAGCCAGCCGAGACCCTGCTCGCCTGTATCGAGACTCTTCGGCTCGAAAATGGCAACCACAGCAGCACCAACAACGCCCGGCGCTCAACTAGCCTGGCTGCCCTTGGGTAGCGCGGCCACCGTTGCCTCGCTCTCCAACATTGGCCGCCACTCGGCGGATGAGGCATGCTGCAGGGGCTCAGGAAGCAATTGTCTACGAGCCTCTAGTGGCAAGAACTCGCGGCCAAATCGGTTGCGCGCGATTGGCGAGCATCAGCTGTCTTGTAGTCCATTGGATGAGCGCGACGAGCGCCAAGTTGGCGAGATTTGTGCATTAAACCAAAAGCAAAGCAGACGCAGCTCGAATAAGGACAGCAAGACGCTCGAGCTAGAGGAGACGAAATTGACGCCAGATCAGCGGGCAAAGGTATCGCCCGCAACCATGACCACAACTCCAACTACATCAACCTCCTCGGGCTCAACATCGGCCAAAAGTAACGGCCGATTTCCATTGTGTTCAAGCGAGCAGCGCCAAAATCAGCGGGCGGCCGAGCAGCGATTTTTGTGTGTCGAATTTAAGAAGGATCTCCGCCTTACGCAGACGGCCATCCTGTTTGGCCAATTATTGAATCACGCACCTATTTTAGTAAGTATCATTCTAACTTTGGTCTCGTTCACACAACATCCGACTCTGAGCCACTTTGAGCAATTGAGAAGCCACTAGTTGCTTTTATCTGCAGTTGAGGCGGCCAGTTTGCTTGAGAGGCGGCTCCAGTTGACCAATGGGAATCAGGCACATTGAATTCGAGGCTGATTGTTGGCTCCCGTTTCTTTTCTGTTCGTTTCATCGCGCTTCGCCCTTTTAGGCCAGCTCAAATGCAGCAGCAGCAGCCGAGCAGACAACAACAACAACACCAACAATAACGACGGCAACAGAGTTGAGACGGAAGGAAGCCGAGCGCAGGGAGAGAGCCAGGTGGCTCTGTGAGACAGAGCGAGACCTTTTAACGTTTGCGCGCCGACGTCAGCAAGTGCACCTCTTTCCCCACAAACACAACTCTATCCAACAACAAGCCTCCGGCCGATTCCGTTTTTGGACCGCTAGCTACATCCGCACCTCAGGTGAGCCAGCGCCAGTGCCAGCGGCCATTATTCAGCTGGACGCGCGGGGTCTCAACCATTGGAGTTGGCAACCAAAGCGGCTTTCCAGCCCTCGAGCTCGAGCGTGAGTTTTCCAACTCAGCGCCGAGGATGAGCGGCCGGCCGGCCAGCCAGCCAGCCGGCTAGCTGAAAGCGCCGACTGAATCCATGCATCCAACATCCGTCCATCGCTTGCAGCCACGCTGGCCGAGCTCGGGCGCGTCGAGTAGCAACAAGTGTCATTGTTGTTCCTTCGCCGCTCTTCCAATTTCCAATTTCTCTCCCGCTGAGCCGCCTTGTTTCGCAGGCAAGTCGGCCGCCGAGAGCTTTCAAGTTCAGCCCAGCCGCTCGCTTAGCCGGCACAACAATCGAGCCACTTGAACTGCTTACGGGCTGCCTCTGCAATGTTGCAGCAGCGGCGGCGGCCACTTGGATGGACTAGAGACACTTCGGCCGCTTTAATTTTGCCTCGTCGGCAAGAAAATTGAATCTCGTTGCTGGCTTCACTGGTCGGCCGAACGAATGAATGGAGCGGCGGGCGAGTGAATGGAGAAACGGAGGCAGAGGTAGGTTTGTCCGGCCGGCCAGCCAGCTAGCCAGTCAGTCAGTCAGCCAGCCGGCCGGCTAGTTGGCCACTCGAGCGAGCAGACCGGCCCATGGATGGATGGCTGGATGCGGCCAAGCAAGTGGAAGGAATGGAAAAAGAAAGAGTGGGAGAGAAGAAACATGAGAGATCAGGATTGTTATTTTCTGCCACTTGGCCAACTTTCGGGCGTGGGGTCAATTTTATTCTCTGGCGGCCAAGCGGCGGCGGCAACACAGGTAGAGCCGGCCGGATTTGAGGGAAAACTTCGGCCAGGAGTGGAGGCGGCACACAATGGGCTTGGCGGCACCTCTCGCGCGCCGGCCGAGCAATCACGGAGGATCCCCATTCCCCCTCCTGGATGAGCAACACTCTTGAGACGAAGTCCGAGGAATAATCCCCCGAATTTGCTGCTCTTGGAGGCGTTGTTATTATTATTATTATCATTACTCGGCGCCGCTCATTCGATTGGCACCTCCAACGGTGCCAAGCAAGAAAGAGAAGCCAGCCAGTTAGCCGGCCGCTCGGCGCCATAGAGTAACGAGCTGAAGGTGGAATCCTCCGCTTGACCTTGATCGAGCGGCCATTGTGCTTGGGCGTCCGAATTGACACACGGCGGCGGCGGCGGTGGCGGCGGCGGCGGCGGCAGCAGCAGCAGCAACGACAACAACAATTATGATCATAATTGTCAGTCCTTCGTCCACTTGGCTGGCCAAGCTAATCAGTGGCCCGGTGGCGCCGCCGAGCCGAGCCGAGCAGAGCCGAGCACCTGTCCTGTGCCGGTATCAATGGACGAGCGGCAAAAGTTATCAGCTCGATAATCGTGAGTGGCATTCTCCTCCCGCTCGGCCACTTTGATTGCATCGCCCATCGAGAGGCAAGGCGAGCGGAGCGCTTTCAAGCGGCCAGAGGAGGAGAGGCGAGAGCGATGCGTCCAGATGGAGGCCAGCGTGTAGCAAATGGTTGGAGCTTGATCGTAAACAAACAACAATCACTTTGCAAGCTGGCCGGCTAGCTCGCAATCATCGGCTGGCCGCTCGGATGGTGGATCTGCGTGCGCCAATGGGACGCATATCCACATTTGCCGCCGCCGCCGCCGCCGACCAGCAGATCCAGCTGCAATTCTTAGACAAGAGGAGACGAGTCGCTGAGCTGGCGCCGAAAGTTGGCCCGATTTCGCCGATACTAAGGCGGCAAGTGACCTTTGTTGCGCCCAAGACAACAATTAGCCCATCGCAAGTCGTGAATCTCATCCTCCCTCACCGCTCGCCAAATCCGGCCGCACTCAACTCTCTGGTCCAAACCAATCCAATCCAATCCAATCCAATCCAACCTCATCCCGTCCCGCCCGGCCCAGTTCCAATTCTCGAGCTCGCGGCCCAAATCCTGCGCTCACAATTCAATTATCGCTCCTCCGCTTCTTCGCCTCCTCTTGGCCGAGATGAGCCAAGCCGAGCCGAACCGGGCTGAGGGCTAGTTTCCGGCCGGTTGCGAGCAGAGGCGCCGCCGAGCTTGGAGCAGATTCGCGCCCAGCTGCCTCCGCCGACCTCAATTTGGCCGAGCTGCTCGCAAGGCTCACAGGGCGCCTCATTGGCTCACCTGACAGGCCAAGCGGACGAGGTGGAAGCGCAGACAGACGGACAGGCGGCGAGAGTGCCAACTGATTGGCGGCCAGCTGAAGGCGAAAGCTGCACCAAATCGCGCGCCTTCAACTGGCCGATCCATGCCAAAGTTGAGCTCCACTCCGCTGGCCTGTTTGTTTTGGCCACCAAAGCGTCGGCCAGCTCTCAGAGTGGCGAGGCTTGAACGAGAGCAGAGTGTTCGCGTTTAACGAGCTCGACGGAGCCCATTCGGCCGACCTGTCCAGGCGGCCTTTCAATGGGCGCCCAGATAACTGTTACCTGTCCGCCTGAGCCAGCGAGCCCCCTGCTGCCAGTCAGCGAGCGACGGCCCGTCGCCGTTGTCACTGGCTGGCCGGCCAACCGGCCGACAAAGGCGACGGAAACAAAAACAGCCGCTTGTTGCGCAAATTTGCCTCCTCGGCGGCGACCGTTGCGGCCGGCCTGTGTGACAGCCAGCGAGCCCGGCGCGGCTCGCACTCTGCCCGCAGAGATCCGCCGGCTCGGCAAAACAACATGACAGCTCAAGCAAGCAAACAAACTTCACGAATAACAACAACAACAACAAGCGAAACCGCAATATTTGCGGCGCAAAATGGGCCGCCACTCTTTCTCTTGTTTTGCTTGAGCGCAAAGTCGACGGACAATCGGCGTTCGTCAGCCAGAGAGTCAGAGCAGCGGCGCTGAAGCTCTTTGTACTGGCCAGACTCGCTCGCTGCTTGGCGGCGGCCCACTTTCGAGCGGCGTGAATCTCATTACGTCGCTCTCCATGTTCATTCAATTGTCTCTCGCTCTCGCTCTCAAGCTCGCAGCCAGCGGCAACACCTGTGGCAGCGGCCAAACTGGCTGCCCGGCGCAACAAACCGGCCGGCCGGCCAGCCAGCCAGCATATTGTACGCAGGCGAGCGATTTGCATGGAGGAGAGCGGCCGCCAACTTCACTTGGCCGCCGCCGCAATTTGTTTGTGCAAAAATAGCCAGACTGAGCGGCCAGTTGGCTGGCTGGCCGCAAAAAGGGAGGCCACTTGAGCGGCCGGCCACTTTCATGCAACATCCAGGCCGAGCGCCCATTCAGAGCGCCATTCGAGCCCCCCGAGCGGCCGGCTCTGCGGGCCAAGTTCAGGCGCTCGACCCTCAGCTGCGCCGTTCAATCAATCAATGGGCTCTGGGCGGCTAGCGGGCGAGCCTGTTGCAAGCGCGCACGCACTCGACTAATGCGGCTCCAATGGACTCGCCGAGCCAGCCAGCCAGCCAGGCCGACGGCGAGCTCGCACTCGACTGATGCAACTCGAGCTCGCGAAGCCTAATTTGCATAACTAATCCATGACCCCTCCGAGCGGCCGGCTAAAAGTCCGAGCGCACTCGGCTGGCGCTGATCGAGCTCGCTTGCCGGCGCCAACCAACTCGACTCAACTTGATGCCAGGATCATCAAGACCATTGTTGCCGCACCTGGCCAAGGTTGATTTGAGCGCGCGTTTGCGACAGGCGGGCGCTCGCAGGCTTGAAATTGGTTCAAGTGGCGCCGCTTGACCGGAACAGCGAGCGAGCGGGCCAGAGCTGCTCTCTGGGCGCCATTGTCTTGCGCGAGTACGCGTTCAGTTTGCCTGCTTCAGGCGCGGCCCGTGTTATCCTCGCAACAGGCTTGCTCGTTGTTTGGCGAGGGGAAAGCGCGGCCAACAAGCCGCCCTGGTTGGCTCCCTTGCAACATGTTATTAACTTAAGCGACAGCTCGCCCAATTGTGTTTTGTGCCCTTTTATTTAACTTGCGCACTTGCTCGCCAGCTTGGCCGCCGCTGAATGGGCTCAATTGTTGTAAGCGAGATAAATCTGCCCCAGATTAACGAGCAAACTTCCAAATTTGGCCCAAACTCTCTCAAACTAACTCGCCTTCGAACTCTCGGCTCTCGTAATTGGGGCTCGGATTTGCTCTGCCGGCGGCCGGCCAGCACAATGGCTGCGCGGCCAAGTGTCGCCGCCGCCGCCGCCGCCGCTGGCTCGGCTCGGCTGCAAGGCGAGCGGAGCTGCTGGCTTGCTCGTGAGCTCAGGCGGCCAGAGGCAGCGAGCGACTATGTAGGACAAAATTTGCATCTCACCTGAGTGGCATATTTTCCTCTGGCCAAAAATGATCTTCACGCACGAAGAGCGCTTTGCGGCCGCCGGCAGCGCAGTCACGAGCGAGCGCGCCCAGTTGTTTGGCGGCGCCCAGAGTTGGTCTCATCTCGGGCTTGGGTTCAGTCGGGTTGGGTTGAAACGAGCCCGACGGCTTGCAGTTTGAAGTTACGGAGCCGAGACGGAATCGGCTTGCAGCGGGAGAGGCAAACTTGGCGACGGAAGGGGTCGTTGGTGGAGGATTTCCGGGCGGCCGATCGGTTGGCTGCAGCGCTGCTGGCCAGCGAGCAAAACTCTCGATGGCCGAGCTGAGCGAGCGGGCGGCCAGGTGCGAGAACATTAGGCTGGAGCCGGCCCAAGTTTGCAGGCCAAATTGAAATGCAAAGGCTCCCCGAGGGCCGGCCGCTAATTGGCCATAGTGGAGCCGTTGCGCTCGCTTGGCCTCGGTCGTCCGAGCTAGCGGCTGATTGAATTCTCCCCTTGGACAGCCGAGAGAGGCTCTCACTGTTTGCGCTTTCAGGCGCTGGCTTTGAACTTGCCCCATTGGAGGCGGCTTCAGCCTAAAAAGCAACTTGGAACCGGAAAAAGAGAGTGTGTCTTTGGGCGAGACAAACAAATTGGCTGCTCATTAGCGATCGGCTGGCCGGCCTGTTGGCAGGTAAAAACGGCGCCGGCTTAGCGCAGACTGCGGCCGCCTGTGCCGCGTTTACTCAGGGCAGGCACGCCAGCCGACGATTGCGACCCAATGCGGCCGCTCCAGCTGCCAGAGGCCAAGCGGCGAAAGTGGAGCGACCTGCTCGCTTGGCGAAAAGGGCCGGCCTGTTGCTTGCTGCCTTTGGGCCGAGGAAGACGCCGAGGGTGGCGACAAAACGGCAAGGGATTGATTTGTTGCGTGCCTTTTCACCCTTCCAACCGGCCAGAGTGTGTCGCCAGCAACGCGGCCGCCAACTCACTCTTGCTGCGCCAAACAACAACAACAACATCCGTTGTCGTGTCGCTCGCCAGCCAGCCAGCCGCCTTGGCGCACAAAGGAGCCGACCGGCCGACTGGTTGGCCGTCAGAGCAAAGCGGCCGACGGCTGACATGGGCCATTCAAGTCCAGTCTCGTCTCGTCTCGTCTCGTCTCGTCTTGGACCCTTTGGATCGTTTGAGCGCTAATGGACATTTGGGCCAAGTTCAGCGGGTCGCGCGTGAGCCACACGCAGCCAGCCTAATGGCGGCCGGCATGGCAGCGCTCTACTAGCTTAATGGACTGAAATGGAGCCGCGCAGGTCCGCCCGCTCCTCCAGCCTGGCTGGCACGCGCAAAAGCGTTGAATGGGCGAGGAGCAATGGCATTGGCTCAGCACTAGGGCGCCCAAATGTCGCTTTGTCTTTCCTGCTGCCGCGTTGGCCATTGTGTTGTGTGTGCAGGTGGCGCGAGTGTGTTGCCACCTCCGGACGCAATCAGGCCGAGCGCGAGAGCTCTGGACGAGTCACGACGCACTATTATTGCATGCTTATATGTATCGCCGCAAAGGCTCGCCCGCCAGCTCACACGTCTCCAGCTGGGACGAGCGTTGTTTTGTTTGTCCACCGGCGCTCGCACCTGTTGAGCGCCGGCAGCTTTGCGCTAGGCGGGCGCCAGTCCAAGCCGAGGTTGGCCGGCGCTCAGCCAATTAAAGGTGGCAGCTCTCGAGTGGCCTCCACTTTGCGCGCTCCTCGCTGGCTGCGTTCGCATTTGCATGCGATTGATAATTTGGCCGCCGATGGTTGCATCTCCCCGCGGCTAGCGAGCCCCCCCTAACGACAACAACAACAACAACACCAACTCAGTTGACCTGAATATCGGCCGCTTTCCTTGTTTGCGCCTTTCACTAAAAGTCCCCCTCGCTAACTGACTTTGGGCCAGCCGAGGCAAACTCTCACTATGCCGGCTGGCTCGCGGGTGGCGCCGCCCGCAGGTTGGCCGCTCGCTCGGCCGGCCAGCCAGCCAGCAAGCCGGGAAAATAAAACTAATTGCTTGGACGCCATCCAGCCGCAATCGGCGGCCCGCTAATCAGCAGCATCCATCGGCGGCCATTCGATTTCGGTTGGCCGGCCAACTGGGCTGCTCGAAGCCATCCAATCCGGCTGACCGAGGCTCGCCTGGCGTCCGCGCGACCCGCTTCGCCGCCGGCAAAGCCGCCCGACAAACCTGTTGCCTCCAGGATGGCGAGCACAACTCCATCCATTCGGGCGGACCAGTGACAAAGTTAACGCTGATTCATCCTATTGCATCTCATCGCATCGCATCTCATCTCGTCTCTTTGCAAAGTCAGTTGCTTAGCCAGGCGAAAATCAAGCGCAGCGTGACTTCCAATTGCGAGTTATCTGCTCGGCGCGCCAATTTGCGCTCCATTCCCACGTAAGCGGCAACTTTGCGGCTCGAGCCGAGCGAGCGACAGGTAGAGGCGAGAGGATTGAATGTTGGCCCGGCTTAGCTGTTGGAAGTGCGCCACTTTGCTGGCTCGAGGGAGTTTTGGTCTTGGTTTTAAGTGCGTCCGCGGCTGCGGCTGCCTCTGCGGCCAAACCAAACAAACCTCCTTCAGCCCGCCGACTGCTTGACCTTCAAACACCAAAACCAACCCTCCTCCAGCCAGCCCCAATCGATTGCAGTCCGCCATCCTGACAGCTCGCTGGCTGGCTGGCTGGCTGGCTCGCTGACTCGCTCGCAAGCAGCCAAGCCGCCCCAGCGGCCAGCAACAGGTTCTCCTCGCCTGTCGATTGTAATGTCTCTCCAAACTAAAGCCAGCTCGCCTCCAACTTCCAAAGCAAGATCAGCGAACACACCTTTTGTTTGTGATTCCAATTCCAATTCCAATTCCAAGTCTAACAATAGGAAAGGGGAAGGCTGCCGGTCGCCAATCAATCGGTTGTGTTTAATTCTTACGACTTTCTCAAGCAAACGGCCCTAAAGCAGAGAGAAAGGCAGCCGCTACCTATTCTCTTCTCCTCTTACCTGCTGCAGGCTCTCATCGCTCGCTTGTTCGCTTTATGCCATAGTTATGCCAATCAAATGTGGCCAGCGCGCAGCCAATTCCATGCTCGACTTTCTCTCCATTTCTCCTCCTCCTCCTCCTCTTCCCACCTGGCGGCCGAAATTTAGAATAAAGCCCGCCCGAATACTGCATGTATAATTCGTGTTCAGTCTCGATTAACCCGATTAGCGCAGAAACCTGCGCCTGCTGCTTGCTCTGAGGCCAGACAAACAAGCGGGCCAAGTCGATCTGGCAGCGCAAGCGAGCAAACAACTAACCAAGCCCCGTCCCCATCCCAAAACCAGCTCCTACTAGCGCTGGCCAACCTCCTTCCGGACGGACTCGTCGACGGCTGGAACTCGAGCCACGACAACGGCTTCGTTTGGCTAACCCTCATTGAGGCTCTCCTCTTGCCGCTGGTGCTCTGTTTGGCCGACTCTCGGCTTGCGCTGGCGCTTAGACGCTCGCTCAGGTGCAGCCGCACGAAGGCGCTCGAGCCGGTTAAGCTGACGAGCAACGCTCGCCGCCAAGTGCCGCAACCTAACACTAGCCTGGCCAGCGCTGGCGCCCGCCTTGCACACTACTCGCACCAGGGCCCCAGATGGCGCCACTCGACCGCAGACATGGTCCTCGGACCCTCAGCCTCCTATCCCGACTTCATGTTCGCCTGTCGGGCCGCCACAACTGGCCCGCTCGACTACGGCCGCCTCCGTGGTGGCCCCCTCCAAGCGGCAGCCAACGCAAGCAGACACTCGCTCACGGGGCCCCCATATCCGCTCGCAAGCAGACACGAGCAGCCGCTCGCCATCGACACGACGCAGCAGCCCTTTCGGGCAAACTTTGCGCTCATGAGCAAGAACCAGCTCGGCTTGAGATGCGCCACGGCCGGCGACAGGCAGACGCTTGCGGCAGGTGTGCAAATGGTGGACACAAATTGCGTGGCCAGAGCCGATTTGCTTGCAAGTAGGCGGACCAGGTACAGCGAGCTCGAGCCGGCCAAGCGAAAGCGGCGCTCGAGCGCCATCTTGAGTGTGACGCGCCGCTTGCTTCGACTGAGCCGGCCGGCCGGGCTTAAAGCGCGAGCCTCGCGTCGCGCCTCCTCAGGTTACCTGGTCTCGAGCTCGAGCACCACCGACAACAACACCAGCAGCAGCAGGGGCGCCGGCTTCAGGCCGAGCAAGCGCTTGGGTGTGCGCGACTCGAGCAAGGCCGGCCGGATGTCGCCAACCTCGTCGCTGAGCACGCTGATTAGAAAGTTCAACCACGACAACTACACCAGCGTCTGTCAGCAGTACGAACAACAAAAGCAACAGATAGTTGGCGAGGAGAGGCTGCTTCCGGAACTCGAGCTGAGGCCGAAGAAGCAGCAGCAGCAGGTCTGCGGCGGCAAACAGGAGCCAGCTTTGGGTTCGAAGAAGCAGGAGCTTCTCATCGACGGCTTGGATGGGCCGGCCAAGTGTCAGCCGCTTGGCGAGCAGTCGGCTGGAAACCGAGCGGCTAGCTTGCTGGACGAGGAGCAGATCTTTTGCAGGAAGGGCGGCCTCTACTACAACTACTGTCTCGACCAGGAACGAGCCGGCCAACAGCTCGCCCACGTCCACCTGCAGGGCCAGACAAAGGCGCCCTCTAACCAGCGGCAGCAGCAGGCAACACGGAGAGACTCGCAGGTCGAGTTTCCTCTCGTTATGGATCTCAAGTCGCGTGTAAATCCCATGCTGGGCGGCAGCAGCAAGCAGGTGAGGCCGGAGGAGCAGGAGGAGGCTGCGCTTGCTTGCGGCCAACAGGATTCAAAGGCCAATGAAACTTTGGTTGAGGTGTTCCGAGAGTGTTCAATTGACGGCTTCAGAGCCGCGGGCGCTCATGCGATGAAATCGGCCGCAAGCCCGAGCCTGCTTGCGGCCAATAGGGCGCGCGCTGCGGACGAGAGGGCCGAGCTGGGTCGGGCGGGTTGTGGCGCCGCCGCCGCCGCAGGCTCAGTCGGAAGCGAGCAAGGCAGTGGCAAGCTAATGAGAGGCTCGCTGCCCAACGTCCAATCGAGCAAACGCAGTCCCAAAAGTGGCGGCCTCGGCGGAAAGACGAAGAAAAAGAGAGGCTCTGGAGAGTCTGCTCCAGCCGCCGGCCAGGTTAGGAACAACAATGAGGCTATTATTAGCAATATTTCAAGCGTTCAGGAGTTATTAAACAAAATGAATGGCATAATGGCGAAACAAACGCTTGAACCCTCGGAGGTAGGCGGCCCAAAGCAGGTGGGCGCTGATGAGGGCGGCCGAGCTGGGTTGCAATTGAAAGACGGCCGCAGCGGCGGCGGCGGCGGCGGCGGCAACAGCAACAACAACAAAGCGGTCTCGAAAATAGTGGCGGCTAAAAACAACAACAACCTGGGAGGAGATGGGCGAGACAAGTGCGTTGCTAGCCGCCAACTGAGGGCTGAGGAGGCGAGCGGCCAATCAGACACTTGTGCCAATCAGCTGAGACAATTGACTGCTCTCGCTGCCTCATCAAGCGCTGGCGCCCAATACAACCCCTACGATAGCCTAAACCGCAACGCCACTCTAGACAGGAGCGCGCTCGACTATGCCTCGTTGCGTTCAATGGACGATGCACTGTCGCTGGTCTCGGTCAGCAGCGAGTTCGAGTATCACAACATCAACTATGGCCACCAACAGCAGCAGCCACCGCCGAGCCAACGCCACACTCAGGCTCAGGCTCAGACTCAGAGCCAGAGCAAGGCGAGCGCAAACCAAGCAGGCAATGACAATCCTGGCCGCGGCGCCGGAAAGCAAGAGCGCCAAGATGGGTCACCAACAGCTGCAGGCCTAATGAGCAAACAGGTGCAGGTTGCCGGCGCTGCGAATCCTTCGGGCGATGCGAACAAGTCTTGCGAGCAAAGCGCCGCTCTGGTCGCGCTCAAGTCGGATACTGAACGCTGCAGTGCTTTGCATGATGGACAACAACAGGCTTGCTCAAAGCGGATGGCGGAAAATCGAGCGGATAGCTTTGGCTCAGTAGAGGCGAGGCGAAGCTCATCAGCTGGCGCAGACCAGATAGCTGTTGGCCAACCTTTTGCAAGCAACAGAGATCCGTCTGGCGGCGGACCAACGCAGCAACATTCAACCCGAGCAAACTCATCCCAAAACTCCTCTTCGTCCGTCTCCATTGAGACAGGCAAAAGGCTCGACGATCTTCGCTTTCCCTCATTCTTGCCTACAAAGGATTTGCCGAGCGACGAGGCGGCCGCCGGTCGCCAGTGGAGCAGCGGCGGCGCCAGAGCTGGACGTGCCGGCAGCAAAGGCCCAGAGCTGGGCGTCTCGCCCCCTAAACCGCTCTTGGGGTCGCAGAAGGGCCGACCAAGGCTCACGCCAGACGTATTGCAACGGACAGGCAATCACAGCAACGAGCGCTCGCCTAAACAGGCCCAGCAGCTGGCCCAAAGTGGCAAAGCAAGCTCTAGTTTGCTCAATCTAACTACGGCCAAGTTTGCCGCCGCAAACGCAGCCCTACAGCAGAATCACCACCACCAACAGCTACAACATCATCGGGCCGATGGACGCTCGGCCGCGCAGAGGCTCTCGGGGGCAAACTCGAGCAACACAATCACCAAACACAAAGCGACTGCCGCCGTGCAAGAGGCCAAGTTTAATGCCGAGGGCAATCGCATAGTAACACTGGCTGAATTTGGAGCACGAAACCCGCAAACTGGAAGCGGCCGCTGTGATGGCACGAACGAGCGCAGTTTGCCCGCCGAGAGCGGAAATGTTAGAGCCAGAATCAGGAAGATGGAGCAGCAATCGACGCCAAACCTAAATACTACTAGTCAGCAACAGGCACAAGTTGCGGGTGGCCCTCAGAGGGGCCGCCAGCAAGCCAACTCGATGATCCCCGTCACAAGCGGCAGCAAGTTGCCAGTTTTGGCATCGAAAGTTAACCAAAAGACGCGCAACCAGCAGCAGCTGCTTCTGTCGGCTCACCGGCATAAAGATTCTGGTGCAATAAGGTAACAGTTGATGGACTGGACCGATCACGTAATCAGGTCTCAGGAACGAAAACGCACACGGACGATACGAGCTATGGATGACATGACCATTTCGTGCCAAAACTATGATGCTAAACTATGATTGTTGACGCTTTTGGAGTAGCAATCGTGAACGAGAGAATAAAGCATTAGTTCGAGTGATTAGCATACCTGTTAGCCTCTCTCTCCGCTCTCAATCCGCTAGATCTGCTCTAAGTTGACATCGATGTTTGGCCGTTACATCTCAGGTGACTCAACTAGAGAGTAACGAGCAGGCTGCCAGCACTGTTGGCCCGGCAGAAAGTTTCATCCATCTTTGAAGGCGGCACAATGGAGCGTCATCTCCGCGCGCGAGTTGCGCGGCGCAACCCGATTGATCTTGCGACGTCCAAGCCAGCTTGTGCTGGTTAACGCATCTGCATCCGCATCCGCGGCCCGCTCCTTCGCCCCACCGAAGAGCTGCCGTCGAGCAAAACCAAAGCGGCCAAT
>Ga0209372_1000506_pt1 | contig 16398 bp, 10 predicted proteins | sample AgamicAtPe_FD_187170 | JGI IMG/M metagenome (GOLD analysis project Ga0209372, IMG submission 187170) | Agave microbial communities from Guanajuato, Mexico - At.P.e (SPAdes) (version 2) | ecosystem: Host-associated > Plants > Phyllosphere > Phylloplane/Leaf | place: Guanajuato, Mexico | collected... | reverse complement strand
GCAGCAGCCACAGCCGCAACTCGAGCCGGCGAGCCCCTTCAGCCAGCACAGCTTGCTGGGCCGGCTCGGCCAGCGCCAGCAGGAGTTGGCGCCCGCCAAGCAGCGCCGGCCCCAGCAGCAGCAGCAGCAGCGGCAGCAGTACGAGCAGGCCGAGTCGCCCTCGCTGCTCTCAAGCTCGTCCGGTTCCGCTGGCTCGCCGGCGCCAAGCTCGCTGGCCGGCTCGTCGCGCGGCTCCTCGCCGGCAATCTCGCTGGGCGGCGAGCCCATCCGGCTGGCCGAGCACTCGGCCGGCCACATCTGCCGCTCGCCACCAAACTCGGGCAGCCTGTCCGGCTCCTCATCGGTGGGCTCGGCGCCCTCCTCTGCGCTCCAGCTCAACGGAACCAGCGGCGGCGGCGGCAATCACAGCCTAGGTGTGGCCGCGAGCGGCGCCTGCGAGACAACGAACGAGTCGCGCCTGAGCCAGGTCGAGTGTCAGCTCGACAACAAGGATATGTGGGACAAGTTCCACTCGCTAAACACAGAGATGATCATCACTAAGACGGGCCGGCGAATGTTTCCAGTGATGAAGGTTCAATTCCACAACTTGGACCCAAACGCGCGCTACGCCGTCTCAATGGACATTGTGCCTGTTGATAACAAGCGATATAGGTACGCCTACCACAAATCCTGCTGGCAGGTTGCGGGCAAGGCGGACCCCTCGGCCGAGCCAAGACTTTATCCGCACCCGGATTCCCCATTCAATGGCGACCTTTTATCCCGTCAAGTGATATCATTCGAGAAAGTCAAACTGACCAACAATGAGATGGACAAATCAGGTCACATTATATTGAACTCAATGCACAAGTACCAGCCGCGCGTTCATTTGATTGAATTGAAAGTACCACCGCACCAGCAGCAGCAAGCACCAACTCAAGCTAGCTTGGCCCAAACTCAAGCCTCCTCGCGCCACCAACACCACAACCAAACCTCCAACAGCACCAAGTCCTCTCACACGAACAACCACCAGCACCAGCACAGCCACTCCGCCGCGAACAACCACCGGCAAAGCAACAACCACCACCACCACCACCAACAGCAGCAGCAGCAACAACAACAACAAGCCAGACTAGACATTGAGGCCTACAGGACCTTCGTGTTCCCTGAAACCGTTTTCACTGCTGTTACTGCCTACCAGAATCAACTCATAACCAAGATGAAGATCGACAAGAACCCCTTTGCAAAGGGATTTAGGGATTCATCGCGCCTAAGCGACTTGGATAGGAACGATCTGTTCGACTACATGGGCTCGCCGGGACCAAGTGGCCGCTTCGTGGGCCAAGCGGGCGCTCCTGGTTCGCTGGGTGCGGCTGCCGCTGCTGCAGCCGCCGGCGCCCACATGGACGCCTATCAGCTGCTCGCCTCGGCCGCTAACAATCCCTGGTACTCGGCGGCCGCAGTTGCGGCAGCCACTGGCGCAAATCCGGCCGCTGGACCAGGAAATCCCTTCAACCCAATGGGCGCCTGCAGCACCGCGCAAGCAGCCCAACTCCAGGCCACCCAGATGTGGTTGGCCGCCTTCAGCGCCTGTCTCAATGGGGGCGCCGGCTCTGTTCCAGGCGCGCCAGGCATGCATGCGCCGCCATCCTTTGGGCCGCTCGCCTCGGCTGCAAACTTGCTCGCCCCAATGTCGGGCCCATCTCCTCTAATGCCCGAACAAGCGCTCAGTGACACAACAAGGCCGGATAGCAGTGGCGGTAGCAGTAGTAGCTAGCCGAACTCATCGTTCCGCTAACAACCATATCGTCTATCAAATAAATACCAACACACCTAAAGACGCCATTCAACTGATCACTATCGTGTCTTTATATGCTTAGTATTTACATTGGAGCCGATTTATTTGCATCACTCTCTCCCAATCTCGATAAGACTCCATCTCTAGACGCTTTGTGCGGTTGATTGTTTAATCTCCATCGCCTTCTGTTGCTTCAACCTCATGTTTTCTGCATCACGACGGCGCCTCTCCTCGAGACTCAGGCCCTTATTGCTCCCCTTTTCAGCTGCAGCCTTCTTCTTCTGCTGCTCGGTCTGCTTCTTCTGGGCCTTCTCTCGAGCAAGTTCCCTTTGGTTTCCGCGAGCCATAATATTCAAGTTGGAGTCAGCTCCTAATAGGGATATGTGTCACCGGTCGACTCTTGTGGTCAGAATAATTTGGTAGCTTAAAATTTTCTACGTAAAGGCGCGATCGCTCGGCCACCGAGTTGCCCTCCAAACATAAGGATTCGCTAGAGACGAGATGTTTTCCTATCTGTAAGAATCAATGGTGTAGATTAGAAGAGCCGATCCAGGTTTGCAAAACAATGTTGGTATTTATACAGAAATTTCCAGGAAAAATAGAATAACAGACGAGCACAGGCAGAACCAGGTTGGCTAAGCGGCATATGCAGCCGAAATATCCTGCTCCCCATTTAATTTAAAAATTGTGTAAATTAGTGCAGCTCTTTAGTTTTACCGCACATGCTAGAGCGCACTATATTCGGAAACTCTCCCGGCAGGACTGAGTTGGCAGGTGGGGGAACACGCACTCGGAGTTGGCATTCGTCTAGCTCCCGTGTAGTCACCGTGGATTTTTCAACGCAAATGCAAGCGAATCCACTTTCCCTCTCCTTGGCAGCCAGCTTTTGGCACGGGCGCCAACTAGAGATGTACAGCATCGGTGCTTTGAGTGGCAACTTGTTGCGGCCGCTAGACACTTGTCGATTGTTATTGTTGGGTTTTATTACAAAAAGTAGACTCTATCCTCTCTGCTTACCCAAGCGCAATATTATCCCCCTCTCTCGGCCACCTCAACCAATCAACATTGTCATCTAGACTAGCCAGCCAACCAAAAATGAAAGCCTTTCCATTTTGTGTAATTGTTTTACTTCTCCTGCTCTTATGATGGAGCCACTTGTGCACTACAACCGTCGGGCTTAGGGCTTTTGGCTCCCAGCAAACAAGGATAAGAGACGTAACCTACTCATTCCAGAAACAACAAGTGCAATAAATTGTGATCTGTCCAAATTGGTTCTGACGAGCGATCTGGGACTCAATGTGGCATTATTATACTGAAAGCAATAATCGTTTGAATTACCATTCATTTGGGACCTCGTGTATTGTTTACTCGGTTTAGAATGAGCTTGTTGCATATTGGCGACATCGTATCCCTGTATGCCGACGGATTCCTATCAACCCTTGGCTTGGTCGATGACAGATGCGTCCTACAGCCCTCGAAGCATGACGAAGGGACCCTCAAGGATCCGCCCAAAAAGTTTAGAGATTGTTTGTTTAAAGTTTGTATTCAACACAAGTACGATGTTCAAGGGGAATTGTGGCGCTCTTGTAACACCGATGAGGAGCTTTACAAGAAGCTTTATGCAGCTGCAAAATGCGAACAAGACTCCAACCAAGAGAAGAATCAACTCAAGAGAGGAACTGTGGTCAAGTACGAGGATACAATTCAGTTATTGCATATCAAATCCAACAAATACATCACTGTCAATGCGAAAGCGGAAGCGCCAGAGGAGAAGGAAGCCATTCGAATTTATCTGGACTCGAATGGAAACGAAGGAAGCTGGTTTAAGGTTAAATCGCCTTACAAGTATAGGTCGAATGGTGAAGATGTAGTCTGTGAATCAATTGCACTTATCAGCGACATAATGGGCGCGCTAGGTCATGACGATGCCTTATACTTGCATGCCAGTAGCCTATGTCTCATGGACAACCCTGATTGCTTAGAAATCAATGCTAGTCGCCAATCAACTAGTTGGGATGTGAAGCCTTTCCTTGATTACACTGAAGATTTGGAGGACTTTCTCAAGGGCGGTGATGTAGTTCGTTTATTTCACACTGACCAAGAGAAATTCTTGACCATGGATACGTACAACAGCGAGGACACGCAACATGTTTTCCTCAGATCAACCGACCGGGCCAAGGCAACCTCAGCAACATCATCCAAAGCTTTATGGGAGGTTGAAGTTGTGCAAATAGATCCTTGTAGAGCAAGTCTTGCTCGCTGGAACTCTTTAATAAGATTGAAGCATTTAGCAACTGAACGCTTCCTTGCTGCTGACCAAGATGATGATCCAACATTTGACCCGATGAGAGAGAAGTTGCGACAAAAGGGGGCTCCTGTTTACAAACTGATATCGATTGAATTTTCTTACGACTACGCAACTTTGTTCGAGTTCGATTCTACTACAATGAACGTGAATAGTGACGATTACATACCCGTCCAGTCAAACATAACTCTCAAGCATCACCCGACCAGTACCTATGTTCACAGTACGAGCATTTATATCGATAAAGATAAGAAAAAGAGTTGTATGTCAAAAGTGGGCTGCGCTCAGAACAAGGGCCATGATGAGGTGTTTGCCGTCATTCCTGTATCGGCAACCGAGATTCGCGATCTAGACTTTGTATACGATGCTTGCCTACTTTTGAATGAAGCTCACGATCTCATCAAGGAAGGAAACAAATTGGAAAGAATCGAGGCTCATCGAAAGTTGACAGACCTGCTGCCAGAGATTATACATTTCATTGCGAATAAGGAGAGTGAGCCGCATAAGTTCGAGAAAGCTTTGTCAATGCTTGCGGAGGATCCAAATCGGGAAAGACAAAAGTTGCTACGTGAACAGAATGTCCTCAAGCTCCTTTTTGATATTCTCGAGCTAGAGGACTCTCTTACTGCCAACAAGGAAATTTGTAGGCTTTGTTATCGTGTTCTGAGGTTATCGTTTCAGGACTATCGAAAGAATCAGGAGTACATTGTACGGTGGGACAAGTTTATTCAGCGTCAATTTGGTAAGGACATTTTCGCTGAGTTCACATACTCTGGCTTGTTCCATAGCAACAAGAATCTATTAGAAAAGTGTGTAACTTCGGACGACATTAAGGTGCTTGTTGATCTCATAAGGGAGAAACGTCAATCAAATTTTCTCGATTGCCTATCTGATTTGTGCATATCTTGCAACGGTACAGTGAGCTCTCAAACTCAAAAGCTCATATGCGAGTCTATCTTGTCCGAAACAAATCGCGATATACTTATTGAAACTTACACCCATCGTACAAGTAATCAAATCATGCTATCAACCAAGCATTGGTCGCCCATACAAAATTGCAGTCCCGATCATGAAATCTGTCAAACCGATAAGCCGATCAGGGATATAGTGAAGGCGGCAAGAAATCGTCAAAAGGATGACATTTTCATTCTTGATTACTATACACATCAGTTGGACCTGTTTAGTGCACTATGTATTGCTCGACAATCAAAGGCAATCAATGTGTTAACGACCAAACTATCGCTGAAGCTAATTCAGGGTTGCATATCTGATACTGAGTTACCTTCTGAGCTAAGAGCATCATTTTGTCGACTCTTGTTGCACCTTCATCTCGTGCGTGATCCACAGAGGCCTAACTCGCCAGTCAATCTGAAGCGATTCTGGAAGGATGTACCTGAGAAGGTGAGCGTTGATGTGTACGACCGTCATGAATCGGTTCCCATTGAACAATTCAAGGATACGATGGAGTTTGTTGAACTTTATTTGAGTGACTTGACGTCAGTTTCTGCTAGGTCGACATCAATATTCCATGATACTGAGCGCAATAAGCTAACTTTCGAGGTCGTCAATTTAAATCGAGAGATGACCTACTTCGGGTTCTACCGGTTAGCCGATTTCTTGCGCCTGTCTGAGACTTTGTTAGTGGTACTTGAGGATGATAAAAATCAGCAAAAACTCGTAATGAAGACCAAAACAAAGATCATAGAGATATTACAATACATGTCTGAAGTCCGTTTGGATTACATGATGACCAGTCTCTTGACAATATTTAAATCAAACCAAGCGCTAGGATCTAACGGCGATTCAACCAGCCAGATAGCCATAAAAACCAACCAGGCCCTTGACCAGCATTTAACGGAGGTTAATTTAGACAGCAGTCATGGTAGAAAGTTTGTCAACGTATTGTTACATCTAGTCCAACACGATTGCCCTGATCTGGTTAGTGCTAGTTTAAAGTTGTTATTGAATTATCGGTCCCAAAGAAGTAGGATCTTGGAAACTTATAAAAAGTTGGAGTTGCCCGATTCATCCGGTGCAGTTAGAGCTAGCTTCAAAAAGCTTCATCCGCTTATAGAGAGGTCAGACAAGTACATCAGAAAAGGCCAGGATGATAATCATATAGCCGTGAACGAAGTTTTGATCAACGATTCTAAGTTAATATCTTTCATTGTACAGCACGTCCAATATTTAATCAAAAACAAAGACGAAGAGCGACTTACAATGGACTTGTTACGTTTACTTCGAGACTTGATTCCTCTCGATAGTGAGAATCGACTTAATAGGACAAATGAGCGACAAACTTCGCCCACAACCAGTTTGGCAGATATTCAAAACAAACTCGATGCACATGGCACGTCCAGTTTGGTTGTCGAACTTATCGCTATGGGATCCTCATTATTCGAGGAGAAGGTTCGCGATAGGTCGGCTTTGGTTTTCAAGGATACGCTTGATTTAGGTATAGCCCTGCTCGAGGGCGGCAATCAACGGATTCAAACGTCAATCTATGACAAGTTGACGAGGAAGAGCGAGCAAGAGAAGTCGGAGAGATTTTTCGAGGTTTTGTCGGCAAGGATGGGCATTGCACAACAAGCGCTGTGCCCAACAACCGGTAATCCAAACTCAGACTCACCGCCGAAATCAGCCAACTATCACCTACCGTCAAGATTGAGACGCTCGCAGCATATGCTTCATCCGCGAGCTGACACCTCGAGTATGAGTCTTGAGTTTAGTTCGCCACAAATTTTGCGCCAACTATCAATGTCTGCATCGGGAGAGAGGTTGATGATTACGGAGGGCTTGAGAGAGGATATTGAGTTTACAGTAGAGACAACTGAGAAAGTGCTTGCATTGGTAAGATCGTCGAGCAGCAACAAGCATTATCCTCTACATGATGAGGATTTTAATGATGCTATGAATCAGCAAGAGCAAACAGATTCTGGCTACTCTGCAACCCCAACACCGATCGAGGATCTCGCAAATGGGCAACCAGAGTCTAGCGCAGAGACAAGTCTTTCGCGGCGGGCGGCCCGATTGCCGGAAGTTATCAAAATCATGCGACCAATACTAAGATTCTTGCAACTTCTTTGTGAGGATCACAATCTTACAATCCAAAATTATATTCGCTCTCAGCAGAACAAAGTTAGCTACAATCTGGTTGCCAAGACCCTAGTATTTTTGAATTGTATTTGTGGCTCAAAAGAGGGTAGTTTAGGCCACAAACTAGGGGAGTTTATAAAGGAGAACAATGTGGACCTGATCAATCAAACATTGCGCACTCTGACTGAATACTGTCAAGGGCCTTGCATTGATAATCAGCGATGTATTTTGATGCACGAGAGCAATGGGATAGACATGATCAGATCCCTCATATTGGACAACATCGAGCCTTTGGATAATCTGCGCATGGATTTAGTATTGGAACTGAAAGAAAATGCATCAAAACTTTTATTGGCCTTGATGGAGTCTTGTTCAGATCCTCACCATGCAGGACGCATTCTGCGCGAAGCCGCCGTGACCAAGAAGCTCATCGATGTTTCGATTGCCTATTATCACGAACAAGATGAATATGATGACAGTTTTGCCGAGCTGAGCAGCGAAGAGGTCTTGAGTAGTTCGGATGGGATGGTGCGGCCGCGCGATGTTGGCCACAAAGTCTTTATCTTATGCCATCAACTTGTACAACAATTCAACATGATGAGTCAAACTTCAAATTTCCACTCAATGTCGAGGATTCCCACCTCAAATGATTCCTTGGCGATGGCCAACAAGTGTGACTCTCTCGAAAAAGATAAGCATTTGAAGGAGGCAGCTGCCCTGAGATACTACGAATCCCATACAGCCCAGATAGAGATTGTTCGGGGCAACCGAGAGATGGAGAGAGTCGTATTTCCCGTTCCTCAAATATGCGAGTACTTAACGCACGAGACCAAGTTAAATGTTTACCACAACACTGAACAGGATGAACGAGGTTGCAAGATACCTCATTTCTTCCAAAGTATCGACGATCTATTCGATGAGATGAAATGGCAACGCGAACTTCAAACAAAACCCGTTCTACATAGCATTGCCAGATACATGTCCCTATGGTCGTCTGTAGAGTTCAAGCTCAGTTGTTTGGTGACAGTTTTGGTCTTATTTTGTGTATCTAAAACCACGGTTACAGCAACCACGAAGGAGATGGCGAAGACATCAACCAACTCCTTCTTACCTAGTCTACTTAGCACGATGTTGGCTATTGCCTGTTCAACATTTTTTGTCTTCAAGCCTCGGATTCCACACTCTTGGAGCTTATTTTTAGTATTCACCACCTTATATTTGGCGCAAGTGGTGGGCGAATGTGCCTCACTCAAGATTCTCGGCCTCTTTCTAGAGGCCGTAACCCTGATGCACCTTTTCAGCGTGCTGATCAACAGAGGTATAATCAACAAACCGTTGCACCAAGTAACACTGGAGTCGGACGTAGTCTACCATGGTGGTTATTTAACAGTGTGCACTCTTGGATTCCTCATCAATCCCCTATTCTATCCATTTCTATTGCCTCCAAGTTTAATCAGACGCGAAGAGACCCTGAGAAATGTGATAAAGTCTGTGACCAAAAACTATTACTCAATTCTGATGACTGGCTTCCTTGGGCTCAATATAATTCTCCTCTACACAATTGTTATTTATCTATACTTTGCCGAAGATATGGTGATAGACATTGAAGAAGGAACATATAAGCCCTGCTTAGGAACCTTGGGCGAGTGTTACGTTGCAAATGTCATCTACGGCTTGCGCGATGGTGGTGGAATCGGGGAAAGATTACGAGATCGACCTCTGGAGAGAAACTTCTTCAGCATTCTCAGGATTGTCTGCATCACAAGCTTCTTTCTGGTTGTTAATTTGATGATATTACAACTCGTTTACTGTATTATAGTGGACACATTTGCAACACTCAGGGGCGAGAAACAACAGAAGGAGGAGATTCTTCGGAATACCTGCTTTGTTTGCGGATTGGACAGGTCCTCGTTTGAAAATCGAAGCGTCACCTTCGAGGATCACATTCAAATCGAGCACAACCTCTGGCACTACTTATATTTCATTGTGCTAATCAAAACTAAAAGTAGGACGGAGCTTAGTGGACCCGAATCCTTTGTATACGAAATGATAAGGAACAAGGATCACTCGTGGTTTCCCAGAATGCGCGCAATGAGCTTGAATCAAGCGATGGGCTAGCTCAACGGACTTTTCTGATCAAATAAATCAAGAGATGGATGAACTCACCAGAGAAGCTGTCCGATTTTGACGCTTAGGTCTCCTCTGCAGCCTTGAAACCAAAGCAAGCAAGAATTCAGCTGCTTGATCAGTCGTGTGTTTTAATTTGGCTAGCAGTTATGGTCCGTCTGAGTAAGCATTTATAACAATATTTACTCCAGCAGAGGTGTATCATAGAGTTCAGCATTTGTTTCGTTCAATGAACTCAACAATCTTGCTATTAACGAGTCGGCCTGCGTCCTTCGAAAGCACTAAATCCATGTGGTTGAATGGGTCTGCCTCAGTTGTTATCCGCTCAAAATGGCCAACCCTGTCGCTTACCTGCTCCGAGATCCAGCTCACCTCACCAGGCGTTGAGATAGCATCGCTTGGCCCATTGATAATGGCCAAGCTTAGCTTAGGTTCATGAATTTGAGTGAGGTCGTAGATGGGCGCCAATTTGCGCCCGTAAAGCGCTCGGTTGAGTTCGCTTCCATAATTGAATCGGCTCAAGCGGCCAGATAAATGGACTTGGATTATGTGCTTTAGCATTTGAATACTAACAGATTGATGCATCATTAGCACGAAACTGTTTACCTGGTTTTGGAATTCCATTTCATTGGGAGCGCTCAATTCAATGTTTCGTATGTCGCCCTGTTTAGCTCCAATAACCATGCTTGCAAGCCAGGTACATATGCGCGGCATTAGGAAACAAATTTGACGTATGTAAGCGGAGAAGGTTGCTGTTGCGCCAGGAAATGGGGCTGGATCGTTGTAGATGAGTGAGGCCATCCGAAAGAGGGTTAATAGGCTGCCTTTCATGTACTTAGTTGAAGCAACTGGCGCCATGAGGATTGAACAGGAGAGCCGCTTGGTGATGGATGTATTCTGGTGCACCAGAAGGGATCCAAGGCCAACGGTTGCGCCAAGCGAGTGGCCGATGAAGGTGTAATTGGGCTTGTTTGTGTAGAGGAGGATGTAGTTGACATAGGCTTTCAGATCTTGCTCAATGAGCGTGTCGACGTTAAAATCCCAGTATCTGTTGTTGTCATAATTGTGCCTCGAGCTTAGATGGCCGCGCGAGTAGTTTGTACCTCTGAAATTTGTCAACCAAACGTCGTGGCCCGAGTTTGCAAGGGCGATCGCAATGCTATTGCTCGTGGTGGCATTCTCTCTGCTTGGCCGGTCCAAATTTGGCGAAGAGTTCATGAGAAAGAAGGGACTCGCGCAAAGGATTCCATGTTGTAGAATGACCAATCCTTTCAGTTGACCCGCAAGCGGATTGACCAAACGATGCACGTTGAGTATGTACTGGTCTTCGGTTACAATTCTATGAGATTCAAGTCTAAAACCGCGCGACTTTGCCAGATAAAACACGTCCAGCCGCTCGATGAGAGGTTTGCTCGAACTATCCTCAGCTGAAAGCCCTTGGCGGGCTCGGGCAGTTTGCGCTAGAAGCAACAATAGGAGCGATGAGCAGAGCACAGTTAGGGGACATGGATTTCGGTTCAGCATTGTGTCGGGTTGATGATTTAGGAAAATGCTGGCTGGATTAACTTGGCGGTCGGTGAGGGTGAGCAAGGGAGAGGTCAAGGATGAGCCACTTGATGCGTTGTCATGGCTCACGAAAGTCTGAGGTGGATAGGTTGTGTTTATTCATTATTCATTTCATTTCGTCGCCCTATGTCAGCTACACACGAGCGAATGCACTCGTCCTGGTCGAGCTGCTTAGATGAGAACGCGGGTTGGCGCCTATCGTCGCAAGGATCTGGCGCCACTGACTCGCTCCTGTTGGGTTTGTTTGGTGGCCGTTTGCTGTTGCGTCGAAACGCCCGCTTGTTGGCGCTGCAACTGCTTGGCGCGTCTCCTTTGGGCTGGCGTCAACTTTGGCGCCACCTTGGCTCCAACTCGGATCTCTGCACCTGCCTGCTGCTGGCTGGACTTTGCACTTCGCGGCTCTGCGCTGCGACACTCGCGCTTGATTTGTTTCTCGCGCGCACAGGTGGACTCTGGGCCAGCTTTGGCCGCCAACCTCCTGTCAGGTTCAGCCAAATTATCTGTTCCAAAGCTGGCCTGCTCGACGAGCGTCAGATTGCGCGTTTTAAACCCGTTGACGCATGGGCCCCAATCTGGCGGCGTTGTTTTGGTTGGGGTTGAGTGAGAGCAGTGGAGGTGAATTTAGGTCAGTTTGTTTGTCAGTTTGCGCACCAGAAAGCAACTCTGCTCGCTTACCTGACTTGGAGTAATGGCAAGTGCGTCTACAGTCCCTGGTTACCCTCCGCTGGGGCTGGCATTTTGTTGTTTTGAATTGCCCGCTTTGAGTGGGCCCGATGAGGGTGTCGATGCGAACGCGCATTCCATCCCTACACTCGGCCGACCATTCGCCGCGCGCATACTTGCAACCTGCCCACGCAAAGGCTTGTTAGTGATCACTTCGCGAGGCTTGAATTAGGAAGAAGTTTGCCATCATATGTTTAAGCTCGCAATTGATTCAATGGAATTATGATGGGCTTCCAAAACCAAAGTTAGCCCATTACAAGTCTGGCGCAAGTGATGGCGACGCGCCGCTTGCCCTAGGGACAGAGGCGCCCCCATCCATGACGCTCTGGCCGGCGACACTCGAAGTGCTCGCCAAGTTGAGCGGCAAAGCCAGCAAGCCGAATCCATCAAGATTGTGCGCGATCGCGACCGCAAACAGATTGCTCGCGCAAGGGCCAATATTTCACCCCCGATAACTTCCAAGCTCGGCGCTTATAAATCACGCAAACTCGAGCTAAAGTGTTCGGGCGCATAAGTTTAGTGGACAGGAGTTGCGAGGCTTGCTCGGTTGTATCAATCATTTTGTTATGTTGCAGCTGGCGCCGCCAGCGAGCAGGCAAGCCTTTCCATTGGATTGCAATTTCCGTTTCCTGGAAGTGCAAGCGGCGGCAGCACTCTGCTGGGAGGCCGGCAGAGGCTTTCCACTCGAGGGGCCCGCTCGCTGTTCGGCCCCCCCCCCGCCCGAGCGATCGTCCTTGCGAATCGTTAATTGAGCGAGCGTGACATTGGCGCCCCAATCGACGCCCCTAGTGTCGGCCTGAGAGCGGGCCAAAAGGCGCACAGTTCATCATTATAAACACGCTCGTCTGCGCTGACTGGGTTTAGCTGAATGGAACGCGCGCGCGCCTAGCGCTCTCCGCGACCTCCCAACTCTGGCCCAAGTGGCGCGCGCAGCTCCCCAAACTGGACTTGGCGGCGCCAAACACTCGCCCTCAACGCCGCGCTATCTGCCTTCTCTCTGTCAATACGGCTCGTAAACTTTGTTGCCGAAAGGCTCGAATTTAGCTTGAAGTGTCTCTCGTTTGCGCGATCGGTGGAATTGGCCAAAGGCGAACAAAGAGATCCAATTGCGAGCGCCGAGTTCAAATTGCGCGCCGTCGCCCGTTGCGCACAAACGAGCGAGCGATGGAGGCAGCCGAGTGGATTTCGCCGCCAAACTGAACAAAGTTTGCTCGGCTCCACTGACAAAGGGGGCGCCCAAGAAGAGTTTGGCGCCAATGAAATTCTAGTCAAACTTCGGCTCCAAAGTTGCAAGATTGATCTTGGCGACAAAAAGCAAGACTGGCCCATTGGCCCCACCGGCAAGCAGTCGGCTTGCTTCAGTGCAGCTCAAACGCAGCCACCAGCTTGGTCCAGGTGAGAGCGCGATGGTGCAGCTGGTTGCGCCGAAATGACTTTGGCTTCGCCCGACAGGCCGAGCCCCTCGAACGCGCAGCTAGCCGCTCGCTGGCTGATATTGATTTTGTCTGATGTTTGTTGCGAGCACGAAACTGGCGCCCCATTATCTGGCTGAAGGTCCTGAATTTGAAAGGGCGAACAGAGAACTGCGCCCTCAAGGCCTTTCGTCTGGCCCTCCTCGGTGGCCGCCCAGCGTCAGCACCCCATTGAGAGGCCAAGGATCGAGATTATTGAGCCAGCGCGGAGGTTTGCGCTCGTTCAGCAAGCAGAGGCAGTTTATTCCGTGCGTGGGAAAGCGATTTGTTGTTCACTAGCGCAGGTGCTTCGGGGAGGCAAAACGATCCAGGCGAGCCTCCTTCCGGCCGAAATGGTCTCGAACGGCTTGGGCGAGGCGCAAATTTCTCTCGCCCATCCGCTAAGCTCGAGTTGGCGCAAAAACAAATTGCATTCTGGCCGGCGAACGGACCGCGCGCTGCAAGCGACATTATGAACCAGCCAGCTGCGAATACCTGGCGCTGAAGCTGACGCCAGCAAACTGGTCAGCCGTCACTCGAGCTCCACTTGGTCCGCTTGGTTTTAGCGCGCAACCGGAAATGAACGGGCCCGCCGAGGGCGGCCAGTGCGGCTGGCTGGCTGGCCGGTTGGCTAGTCGGCGGCCAACCAAAAGTCTGCGACCGACCGCAACTGGCGCATGCAAACCAAGTTCCATGCGCCAATCCTGACGCTAGACCCTTTGGCATCCACTTCCGGCTGGCTGGACCCACCGAGCTGGCTTTGTGAATATTCATGCTCAAGTTGAAGAGATTGCACTTGGCCAGTCTGTGGCCGGCGCTGCGGGGGCCGAGTGGACTGGCGGCCATGGCTGGCCAGTCGGGGCTCCATTGTGCCGGCCACTCTCGCCCTTGCGGCCAAAGAGCAAATCTCTCCCTCCCTCCGGTCGCTCCACGTGAAGCTGTCGTCCGCTTCATCGCCTGCTCGAGCGCTCTCTCTCGCAAACTCGCCTCTCTTCCTGCCCAAAGTTTCGCTCTATCTTGGCCACCTCACCTCCAGCGATCTGCACAATTTTAGGCCAGAAAAGCGCGGCCCCAACAAAGCTTCTTGGTGCCGACTCTACGCGCTCAGAATCAAGCCTCGTTGGCAAGGAATCGGCGAGAAAACCTTGGTCGCGAACGCCCCTATGTCCGCGGCCAAGGAGCCCGTCTAGTTGGCGCCACCGATCGGCGCGCTTTCACTGGAAAACAAAATTAAAATCGCACTAGTTTTGAGGGAGACAAAGAGAGGCAATTTCTTGCTTCCGTTTAAACGCAATCAAACTGAGCCAACAAACACAACTAAAGCTCACCTGGGCTACACTGGCGCTTGATGATTTCGATTTGATTGCAATTGGGCTTCCTGTTTTCGTTTGGCTTCCTGCTTTCAACTTGAGCCTTGAGCTTCAGCTGTTTGCGCTGGATTCCTGCGAGGGTTGTTTTCCGTTCACCAACAAGAGCGATAGAATTGGTTTGAAATTGGGGACACCAAGTTAGCTCGAGTTCTGAGAGGGGAGAGGGAAACTTTCGATTAATTAATCAGTGCAAGCAAAGCAATCACTTACCGTTTGAAGCGCACTCCTCCCACTCGGCCCTCTCGAACTCGCAACCCTCAAGCTTCTTCCGCTCACTCGCCGCCACTTCCGCTGGCCTAGCGGGCCTCTGTGAACTTGTTGAGACGTCTTGGTTGCCGCTTGCTGGCTTGCTTGTTGGCTTGTCGCTTGCCTGAGCGAGCTTGGCAGTGGCGGCGCCCGCGAGCTGAAGCAGCAGCAGCAGAAGCGCTAGCGACGAGCCGGCCACTTTGCTCGCCGGCTTCATTCTCGCACAATTAATCGACTTCGACTGAGCAACCCTTGACGAGTGGCTTGAGCCATCGATCGGCTGGCCCATGAAAGCCAAAGCCCGTCCAAGTCGGCCACTCTAGCGCGCTTGCGTTCAGCCTACCTGGGGCCCGCGACTTGCTCGCATGTTTGTTTTGGCGCCGAGTTGGTGGCGCCATCTGGGGAGCGCGCGGCGAGCTGACTAGCGAGCAGCAAAAGCCTCATCGGCCAGGCATCCTGTGTACAGTGAGCTCCGACTCCGGCCAGGTCAACGCCCATCATCAGCGGGCCTGTCGGCAGCGCTAAGTGAATATTCATCGATCCTTATGAGCAGTGACGCATTGGGGCTAGATTGACGACTAAAGCCACGCCAAACGATTCAATCATCCGTCTGGCGGCCTGACGCACCGAGTGCCCCTGATTGCGAAAAGCCGCTTTCTAGGGGGGCCCAAGAGCCACACGCTGCTCATGAGCTTTTAGTTCCAACGCAGCCAACTGGTGAGCCCGAGAGAGGGCACCAGGATCGCGACTTGCTAAGCCCGCGCGAGATTCATCAGTGCGGGGCGCTGGCCGCCCATTTCCTCTGGCCGAGAGAGCATCAGTTTGAGTTTGTGGCTTCAGTTTGGGAAAGATAATGGGGGAGCTCGCGATTGCGCAACTTGAGCCGTCCAGATTCCGCAACAAAAGGCTACATGCGCAACCCTAAGCGAGCTTCGCACACACACATCCAAATGGGGCCGCCTCTCCAAGGGAGCCTCCTCCTTCCTTCCTTCCTTCCTTCCCCCCTCAGCGCCCGAACTTGCCACTCTGGCGGCGGCCAGCGCGCGCTTCCTGTGGCCCCGCCGAGTGGGCGTGCTCGGCGCCCGACCGACGCGAGTGTGTCGCCAAACTGCGGCGGCGGCGACGGCGACGGCGAGCTTGCGCCCAGAGCGCGAGAGGATTCAATCTGGAGCCGAGCCGGCCAGTGGGCCAGCATCCGGCCAAGTGGAGGCACGCGGAGTGCGTGACCTTCCGCCTGCTGGCCGGCGCATTAGCGTCCGGCGCGCGTATGCGCCCGACGCGGACGGATCTATTAGCGGGCGCCGGTGGGATCTTGGCGCCGCACGCTAGCTTGGGCCGCGCGGCCGGCTCTGCGGTGGCCGCGCGCGGTTTGCCCGAAGCCGTCCAATCAGAAAATGGGCAGACTACCAGCGGCGGCGGCGGCTCTGCTTGACTAGAGCAGGGCAGCCACAGGAGACGGGCGCCGCTCGCTGCGGTCGCTCGGCGCCGGAAGCGACGGCCACTGCAGCGGCGCCCCAAACTCGGCCGCTCGCCAAGCTGCGGGCTGATCGTCGGGCAAACGCTTGCCGCTCGAGACTGCTCAGGCCGTAAGCGAGCAACTCGCCTTGCTCGGCCAAAGGTGAGCGCGCGCCCCAAAGCGCCGCCTCCTTTGTTTCCGGCCAAGGCGAAGCGCCAGCACTGATGGGCCCAAACACGCTCAGCTTCCAACGAAAACCCATTCCATTCAATTCAATTCAATTC
>Ga0209372_1000505_pt1 | contig 16560 bp, 7 predicted proteins | sample AgamicAtPe_FD_187170 | JGI IMG/M metagenome (GOLD analysis project Ga0209372, IMG submission 187170) | Agave microbial communities from Guanajuato, Mexico - At.P.e (SPAdes) (version 2) | ecosystem: Host-associated > Plants > Phyllosphere > Phylloplane/Leaf | place: Guanajuato, Mexico | collected... | reverse complement strand
GAGCGACATGAGCTCGTCGTGGGTGCCCAGCTCGACGACGGAGCCCTCTTCAATGACAGCAATTTGATCAGCGTCCCTGACTGTGGAGAGTCGATGTGCAATTTTGATGCACGTCTTGCCAGCCGACACCTTATCAAAGGACAGAGTGCCTGTAAGATAACGACGGCGAAATGAGATAGGATTGAAGAGGGTTTTCTGGTCTTTCAACCGGAAAGTCCTCCAATCCTGCAACCACTGTTTCTCTGATAGGTTGACAAAGTGGTTTTCTAAGACCGATGAGTATTTCCAGTTCTCATCAATTTTTCCGCTCCCTGGCAGCTATTTGCAAGACCAGTCCAACGCATTCGTATAAACATCAGCCGAAAGGCTTTTCGGATTGGGTCTCATGGTTTGCAATGCTAAGCGCTATACCTGAGTTCGGTTCCAGGGGCCGCCTGCTGCTTTGGTTGCAGCTCCCTTCTTAGACCAAAGATAATGAATTGAAGGCTTGGATGCGGACTGCTCAAACTAGTTGTGCTCACTGAACTGCTTTGTGAGAGCTCGACTTGGAGCATTTCGACTCTCGTGTCAACTCGGGAGGCGGGATGAGGAAAACAAGATGTTATCAGCAAACGACTAGTTTTGCAATCGAACTGTCTGATGGAGTTTCTCTATGGGCCAACGATCAGCCCTTTCACGTCGCCTCGCTCGCTGTTTGCCCTCCAGCCATGGAACTTGAATGGGTGAACCATTCAACTTTAACCATGTAACATGCTACCCTTCTCCAAGGAGTCAGGTGTGAGCTTTTCGTTCGTTCGAGCGGCTCAATGAGAGAGAGGGACCAATTGAGCGAGTGGTGTTGATCTTCGAGAGAAGACTCCAGAGCAGTTCAGTGAGTTTGCGATCGCGGATAGGCCATTTGAGTTAGCATTTTGCAGACAAGTTGGAATTGGACGGAATTGAATGGGTTAGACTATCAGTATTGCAGTGCTTTGTATTGCGCAATACGGTGAACCCGTTCATTTGTGGGCACCATTCGCCGGCAAGCTCATTCGAGTGCTGCCGGCTCTCGTAACTAACGATGGAATACAAATGAGGCAAATTTAACGTGCAGCAGCACCGCAGGTCGCCTAAGTGGATAGTGTTTTGCGAGTTAACACTAGCACTGGTTTCATTGATACGGCCGCTCGTTCCGTCCACAAACTGGCGCTCGTTTGTTGCGTTGGCAAAGGAGTTTGGTCGGGGAAGCTTGTTTAGAATCTAGTTTCTTCCATCTTATTCCATCCGCCAAAACACTTTGGCGCATTTATCTTGAAAGTCGACACCCAAGATGGAGGCGATGGTTGCGCAATGAGCGAGTTGTGACCTGCCTGCCCACCAAGTTCCAGGTTCAAAGCGAGCTGGGAGAGAACAACTCTAGCGAAAGCTTGATCCCTACTGAAGAAGGGCTGACATCCAAGGGTGTGGAGATGGGAGGATAAGAGATGGGGGGGGAGATTTGGAGTAAATAGATTTGTAGGCGCCCAATAACTCAGCGAGATCGTTTTGAGTGAGTTCGTCATCGAGACAATTGGATTGGCGGCGCTTGCTTTCATCCAGGACAATCACACTTTGAGTAACCAGAAGCTTCGGTGTGGGTGCACTAGCTGCAATTAGCGAGCGGGCAAGGGATAGAGCAAGCAAACGGGCAGCTGAAGTGCCAATCTAAGTTGTTCGGGTCGTCTAATCGAAGCCAGTTGGCCGCATTTGCAAGTGTCCTGGTTGCGCTGCAAGGGATCGAGTGGTCGACGGAGTGAGCGGTTTGGATCAATTAGTTTGAGGAGCTTCAAATTGGGCCGTTCTTGTTGGCGCCATAGTCGCACCAACCAAAAGGAGAGACGAAAGCGTCTGTTCAAAATTAGGCAAAGGAGGCGAATCCGAGTGACGAAGGTAAGTTTTTTGAGATTTTTCAGTGCAATTAGAGCGCAAAATTGCCCAACAAAGTCTCCGATCGGCTAGAGTAGCTTGAAAATATCCCATAAACCTTCTCACGCTAGTCAACCCGTCACCTTGAGAGGCGAGGCTTCAAGTGAAGGGCGGAGACTTTGGTTTCAGAGCACTTGGATAGAGAGGTTTCGATGATGACACCAACCAGCGAGCGAGTGATCGATTGGTAGGCAAATTATCAGGTCCAGAGCGTCGGCTGAACTTGAATTCAAAAATAGAAAACAATCTCACCAATCGACTTCCCTGTGTTGGCCACCAGAAGTGGAACACTGTTTCTCTTAAACTCGTGGAGAGCTGAGCTGCTGCGAGCTACCTGCTACCCAGTTTAAACATTGACTCAATAGATGAGAAACGATTTTGCACACGATCGATCGGCAATCACTGCTAAGCACACTGTCTAAACGCTCGCGCTTCCCCCAAACCACCGCAATTCACCTTCAGCCACTCGTCAATCAAAGATTGAATGACAAAGCGGACTTTGATTTGTCTGTCTAGCCACCTGGGAGCTTGTTTTACGTGTGCCTGCCGAACTGGAAGAGGAAGTCAGCCTTGGCAAGCTGCCCAAGCACGCAGAGTGTGTGTTGAAATGGTTTGGGGTTGCGAGTAGATGAGCGGCCACGAGCGGGCTTGCCGAGTGCAGGTGCACGTTGTCAGTACGACTGTAGACCGGCCAAAGTTACCATGTGTCACAGACGTTGGCGTGCATCAAATCGTTTGCGAGAGATAAGACCATGCAACGTATCTAACTTTCAGCTCGACTTTCGACGTTTCAGATGCTTCCGAGTGAGGAGTAAACAAGCTTGTCGATGCAACACGAGCTAGCTACTGTTTGAACCTCAGACTGGTCGTTGAGTGAACAGCTAATCTGTTTGCAGGACAGAATTTCGCCGAGACAGTTAGCGCGGGTCGTACTGGCCATAGGCAGCATAAGCGGCCATCCAGAACAGTAGCGGTGTCGCAAGTGGTGTTAGCTTGGCTTGGCCTGACCTCTGAGCTTGCTATACCACTCGTTAGACTGCACTGACGAGCGCGGCAAGCTACCTGCCCGCCTAGACTAAGTACAAACTAAATCCTACGTCGCCGGCTGATTTGCTTTCGTCAGAGCTCAGTTGCGGATTGCGCCCAACGGACAAACCTAGATTCGCCAACCACTCTTGATTTGCATGACAACCTCATATAGCGGCGATCAGAATCTTGTTGCTGTGAATTAGCATCAGTCTGATCCATTAAATAGCCAAGATTTGTGTGGAATCACTCGGCTCCAGTTGAGTTCAGCCTGATTTCGCATGAATAGAATCGTTAGCATCTTATCCACTCTCTCGCCGGTCGAGCTTAAGCTCCATCTGGGCCGTATACATGATTGGCCGGCCAGTCTACTCAGTGAGAGCTCCCAAATCGGCACTCAGCTGGGCGAGCAGAGATCCATAAGCGCGAGTACTTTTTTCAATGGTAGCATTTACAGTTGAGCGCTTCAAGTCTTACACTCCAGCTTTCGGGACCATTCTTGGGTCTAAAAATTGAAAGCGGAGGGGGAGGGGAGCGTCCGATGGGCGGTTGCTCGGTAGCTCAGCTGGTCGTAAGTCGGGCTGGATGTTCCTTAGACTCCTCTCGAAGGCTAGAGAAGGCGCAACTCAAATAACCGTCTAGGCATCAGTATGGTTGGTTCAATTGAGCTCGAACTCTCGAAGATCTCTCAAGATGCTGGCACTCTCTATAGTCATTATCATTTCAGGCTTCCGCCTTGGAAGTGAGTTGGAAAACTTGAGCTAGATAATAAATAAGGTTGCAGGGAGGGAGACAGAGCGAGCAATGGGCTCACGCTTCTGAGTTGAGTTACTGCTTTGGCCACAAAGGTTGAATGCTGGTGTCCGTCTATCGAGGGTTGAGGGGAGCTGGCATTTGGAAGACTTCAAGACGAATTAAACCGAAGCTTTTGGCGAGCTCGCGTGAGAAATCGTGGAGCCGCTTCCTCTCAATGGAAACCAAACCCTTGGATTTGTTTGCTGTCGCCTCCTAACCTAGATTCTTGTGTCTCGAACGGCAAAGTGGAATTCTCCCGGTGAAGCGGATCGAGTGGGAGGTTCCAAAGAGAGGGAGTGAACAAGCCTTTCAGAGTTCGAGAGTTCTTATGAGGCGGAGAGACTCGGACAGTTGTGTCATCAGTGTCGGTTTTCAGCCTCAATGAGAGACATGGTGAGCGAGTAAGCCCATGGTGGCCAGATGGGTCAGTTTGCAGTCGTGGAGCTAGAATGCTGTTAGTGTTGCTCAGTGAAAATAGAGGCCTACCAATAGTTGGCTGGGAGTGGAGCGTTTGTTCTACTGTCCGTTGCCTAAAGCTTGTTAACTTATAAACGCGAGTCCAAATCCCACACTCGAGCTCTATGCCAGTCCATTTATTCAGATCTCAATCTATTGGCCAGCTAGGCGGCTAAGCAGCAAGCCAGTCAATCAGTCAGCGAGCAAGCTTGCTAGTTTCAGCTTGTGTGCTGTCGAGAGCGCTATCAGGCCACCATCAACGTGAAAGCTTTGTTTGAGCGTGTTTGCAAATTTACTGTAACAAACTTTCACTAGTTCCGTTAGCTTCATTGAATCGATGGTGCTGCTCCTGGCGCCACTCGCACAGTTAGAGCGACGACGGTGACATCAGCCATTCTCCAATGGTGCGTGTCCTTCTAGTTTAGGTTCTAAAATTATTAGTGTCAGTATTAGCGGTGGACGGGGGCTGTTTGTTTGTTTACTTGGCCAACAGTTAGGGCCAGTGGGCACAAAGGAGACGTTGGATGAGCTGGAAGAGAGAAAGAGGGAGATGGGCGAGGGCTTGAGGGGGCTGGAGTTGTTGGGCTAGGCACTTTTGTGTGAGGCAGCAACTGAACAAAAGCAAGCTGATTAAATCGACACCACAAACAGTAACAACAATAGCAGCATTGGGCAAGATCCAGTTGACCAGCGGAAAGCGTCGGTACTTCTCTCTCCTCCTCCGGCTGGCGCATCTCCGCCTGACCGACCAAAGGGCGGCCGTTAGAGAAGGTCGCTAGGCGCGCTAACGAGATAGGGTAAATTCCGTTCTTTAGTCGAACGCTGAACCCACATTGGCGGCCATGAGTCTGTGCTAATGATATTAAAAAATTAAATAAACATGGAGCTCTTGAGGGATATCAACGTGCGGTTTACAAGAATCGGTTGTGTCTGAGTTTTGGCGGCTCATGTTTGTTGGCTGGTGTTTTGCCGAACTTGAGGAAGTTAATGCCCTAAGTTGTTTGTCATGATGAGGGAGAGAAAGAGAAAAGGGGGCTCTTTGTTTGGGGTTCTAGTGAAGTGAGAATATGTATCAACTTGGTGTCCTGTGAGACCTGAGAGGCGAAAACCGTTTGCGAGAGAGAGAGAGAGAGAGGAGACCAAACAAGAGAGATCGTGCGGCTACAATTTTGCTATTGGCCCGTTTACGCGCGCATACTGAACGAGATCATGCGCACGCACCATTTTTCAACAGTTCTTTTGGCGCAAGAATTCAATTCTCACCGAATCAAGTGATCTATGGTGACGAATTTATCCACCTCTCCAGTCCAGCATATCTCAAACCTCGCTTATCGACTGCCAACTTTATAGGCGATCCATTCAATTTAAAAGCAAAACCATGCCAAGCCGACGATAAAACTAATTGCAATCCTCACGAAATGGTCAATGCACGTTTAGCCGTTTCAAACATGTTTCGATCAAGGAAACAAAACAAGTTGCCGCCGATTGTCGACCAGTTGCTGCTTACGCCAGCCCACAAGCTTAGCAAGCAAATAAAGGACGGAAGTGTAAGTGGACAATTTCAATGCCATCTTTACCGGCCACAAATCAACATAGAGACTGAACTAACGCTCTCCCTCTCTCTCTCTCCATTCACATGTTAGTTGACTTCAGTGAAATTGTGCGAAGTTTTTACCGAGAGAATAAAGCAGGTGAATCCGTTCATAAACGCGATGACACAGGACAGGTTCAAGGAAGCCTTGGAGGAGGCAAAGAAAATCGACCAACTTTTGGCCAGTTTTAGGGCTGGAAAACCGGAAGCAGAGTTCACAAACGACCAGCTAGAGATGCTCCGTTCGCCTCTTTTGGGAGTGCCGGTTAGCGTCAAGGAGAGCGTTATGGTGAAAGGAATGAAGAATACTTGTGGCCTCTGGAGCCGGAAAGACTTTGTTGCAAACCAAAATGCTGTTATTGTTCAAAACGCAATCCGCTTTGGAATGATACCAATTTGTACAACAAACATACCCGAATGCACCCTATTCTGGGCCGATTGTCAAAACAAAGTCTATGGCCGCTCATTGAATCCCTACGACCTGTCCAGGATTACGGGCGCGTCCTCTGGCGGCGAGGCCTCTCTATTGGCCTCGGCTGGTTCAGTAATAGGAATTGGAACTGACATCGGTGGTTCGTTGCGCAATCCAGCACAATATTGTGGCATTTACTCGCATAAGCCCTCCCCCTTTCTGATTAGTTGCGAGGGAAATTATCCAGCCATAAAGGAGCACAGGTTACGCCTTTTTACAATGGGCCCCATGTGCAGGTACGCCTCTGACTTACGTCCCTTATTTAAGTGCCTACTAAGCGACAAAGATAATGCCAAACAGGACACTTATTACAGATTTCAACCTGAGAACATTTCCGAAATTAGGAAGAATATTTTGCAAAAGCTAGACGAGAGTGTTGACTTGTCGCAGCTCAAATTGTTTTATTTTGATTTTAACGAGAGTTCATTGAAAGGAAAACAATCCATCAAGGTTAATGAGGAAATTTTGGAGGCACAAGGCGAGGTGGTGGATCATTTTCGTTCCAAGTTCAACTGTCAGGTTGAGCACATTAATTTGGACAAATATTTGAAGAAGATGCTCATAACCTGGCAGTGTATGCTGAGCGGCGGTGGGACAGCCGACAGGGACACAAACTTCTCAGAGAATGAGCTCAAAGACTTGATTGGCTTCAACAATTTGATTGTCGAGTTTATATTGGTGCCTCTTGGTGTTTCAAAGCATACAAAAGAATCCATGCTGGCAATGTTACTCGATTTGTCAATGCCAAAGGATCGCGAAAAGGCCTATCCCTTGTGTGAGAAATTTGAAAAATATGCGGCCGAGCTAAAGTCAGAGATGGAAAACCTCTTGGGCGATACAGGTGTCCTCCTGATGCCAACCCTGCCCACTGTTGCCTACAAGCACAGTACGGCCTTGATGAAAACAGCCGACATTAGATTTCCGATCCTCTTCAATTGTCTCCAACTTCCTGTCAGCCATGCAACCATCAGGCTGGACAAGAAGCACCGGCTCCCCTTTGGCCTCTCAGCGGCTGCAAAGCAGTACAACGACTGTTTGACTATCGCGGTGGCCGAGGAAATTGAGACAGCCTTTGGCGGTTGGACGCCGCCATCGGTGGGCGTGGAATTGGCCTCAGCCGCCAGGATCAACCAGAAGGAGGGTGTCAAAATAAGCAAGGATAGTATCGGCATTGAATCCCGATAGTCGATTGTGGATGGGACACATTTGTTAAGACTTAATTGTATCAAGGCTGACTGTTAGATGTTGATGAAAACCTGTTTTAGTGTTAAATATGGGACCAACTCTCTGAGGATTCGCCCTGACCAGCTGGTCGGCAGAACATTTCCGTTCTCATTGGGCCGATGAGGTTGAGCGGCTGGCATAAGCGTTTGCCAGCGTTACCTGTGACGATTGAACTGAGAAGCGACTCCATGTATCAGATCACTGAATGGCCGCGTTTTTCTACTACCTTTTCTAGTTTCTTTCTTGTCCTCGATGAAAATTGACGACAGATTAGCTCGTCTCTGCTAGACGGGAAGTCGAATCTGTTGCGAAGAGCCAGGTGTGGAGTTTTGAGGATACGCTGAGCTAGGGGCGTCTCAATGGGCGGCTGGCTAACATTGGAGACTCACGGCCACGAGCTCGGCGATTCTAGCACTCGAGACGAGGACGAAATTGGCGCCGACAAAGAGCTGCTCACGTTGCGCTGGCTGTCGCTACTTGCGTCGCAGGTTCAAGACTCTGTTGCGCTCAGTAGAGCAGGTGAGCCTGTTGGACTTGGCGCGGGTGGCGCTCACCTGCACAGCTCACCGATACCAGGGAGCAGGCGCTAACTTCGGCTGGTTCCCTGGCTAGTTGGCCGACGGCGGCCTTGACTTTTCGCGCTCTCAACTTGGGGGAGGGAAGGAGGGCCACTGTGCCCCGTTCGTGTTTCGGCTTGGCCGCCGAAGATGAGTTGGCGCGGAGTAGCCAGCTTGGCCACCACTAGCCCATCCAAGTGAGAGGATTAAATTTGACGGCGAAATCTGAAATTAACCAGAGCAAACTGATCGATACCTGTTGATGGGCGCGCGTTTCCTCCTTCTGTTTGCCTGCTCAACGTGGCCAGCTGGTCCAGTTTGGCCGACGGCCATTACGGTTGCAATGGAACCAACTCGAGCACAATCGGCACCCCGACAATGGAGTTGGAGGATCGAGTTTGGCTCGCCCCGCTCGGAGGGCCGACAACGACAGCAGCAGCAGCAACAACAACAGCAACAACAACAGAATGGTATTGGAGCGCCGCCGTTGTGCAGCGAGGAAGAAAGGGCGCAACAAGCAAAGAGCAGTCAACGCAGGCGGCCGAGCGAGCGAGCGAGGTGCCAACGCAGAGAGTTACGAGGGCGAGCAGAGTCGCGCACGAGCTAGAGATTTACGGCAAAATCAGATCACTCTCGAGCGATAGTGGCAGTGGAGGGTTGGCTTGCTGTAGGTAAAAGTTTTGGCAGAAATAGAAGCGGCGACGACGACGACTGCGGTTGCGGAGGCAGCCGCAGAAGCAGGGGAGCAGTGAGCGGCTCGAGAGGCAGCACCGCCAGCGGCGGCAGCTAGGGAGTTGCAGTGGCAGCCAGAGCGCCTTGCCAGTTCTAAAAGCAAACTGTTGGAAATATTGAGGCCAAAGAGGGAAAACTCGCGGACTTCTATTAGCGCCTAGTCTCGCTTTGAAGGCTTCAAATTGAGGGAAGGCGGGCAGCATCGGCCGAGCAAGAGGACACATGGAGTCGGTGGCACGGAAGGTGGATTTAACGCAGATTACCTCGCACCGGCTGGTACAAAAGTGCGCCCTAATTGAGGAGGAGGAGGCGGCGGCGGCGGCGAGTTTGGAGGCTGCCTCGGCCAGCTTGGAGCAGCCGGCCGCTGCTCGCAAGCGCCACCAGTCGGAGCGGCGGCAGCCAGCGGCGGCCGCCGCTGTGGCGGCCAGACTGAGGGGGCCCCCGTTGGATCGGGCGGGCAGCCCGAGCGAGTCGCCCTCGCCAACTGGCGCCCATTTGCGGAGGAGCTCGCTCAGTGGCAGCAGCAGCAACAACTCCAACTACTCAACCCTCAAACTTTCGATGCGGCGCCGATCGAACCTGTACGATTTGGCAAGCCCAAAGCCAAACGTGCTGCTGCCAAACTTCTCCATCTCCCCCTACCTGGAGTCACGCAATCTCTGCCGGAAAGAGTTTGAGTGAGAGGTCCACGTTTAGAGCGGAAATAAGATGTGTGTGTGAATGGAATTGGAATAGAGTTGCGTTCATGGCGAACGAGAGCAACAAAAACGCCAACAACAAATCAATTAGGTTCCAAATAAAGGCGCTAAGCTCGCTCTCGTTTGATACATAAATAGAGCAACGTAATTGGCCAATTGTTCGCCAAAGCCAACTCGAAAGCTAGCGCCAAAAGTAGTGCCACCAAGAGCAGTCGGTTGGTGTCTTTGGCGGCGCCGTTAGAGTCGAAGAAGAGTGGCCAGGTTAATTGTTCGAGTCTTCGCGAGCTGAGGGCTGGTGTCGTTTTGGAAGGAAAACAAGAGTATCGAAGGTGGCAGGCAAAACAATGGAGCCGCTGGTGGCAATGATTTGTTGCAACACCATTCTCGCCCAGGAGTGAAACCTAAACACAAACCGACTTGGTTTCAACGTGAAACGAGAGCGATAGTTTGCGTCACTCTCGAGTTGTAAGCCAAGATGAACACTTCATTGGATCACTCGCACTTGGCCCCAAACTATTGCGTCCTGCCAAGCCAACACAGTCACACCTTTTCAGCTAGCCTGCTCGAGTTGCTCCAGGATGAGCGCGAGCACTCGCTACTCTCGGCCACAATGTTGCTGGCCGGCGAGCGGCAGATGGGTTTGGATGGAGAGGAGAGCCAGCAAATCGGACACGAGCAGTTTGAGGGCGCCGGCAGCGCCATCTCCGAACTGGAGGCGCAGCAGCAGCAGCAGCAACTGTTGGACCCATACATTGACGCCGTCCAGGTGAGAGGGCGCGTCAACAACAAACGGGGCTCGCGCGTCAAGGCTCTGCCAAGTCCGCGCGACCACGAACCAAACCCATCCTACTACTCGAAGACGGTGCACGTTGAGGAACTGAAGGAGGACAGCGAGGAGTGGGACTTCAGCGACTCGTCGGAGGACGAGGATGACTACGACGAGAAGTCTGGCAAGCATTATCATGGTGGTGACTTGAGCAAGAAGAAGAGGAAGAGGGTTTATGTGAAGAAGAAGTATCCGCACGGGATGCACCATGGCGGCAAGAGGGGTCAGCACGCGAAGTGGAGAGGAAGGAAGAAGCCAAAGGGGATGAAGAAGAAGAAGAAGAAGGTGGCCTACGCCTACGTGTACGAACCAGAGGGCCACAAGGCGGGCCACTCGCACTACTCGCACCACCACGGCCACCATGACCATTACGACAAACACGACGGACACAAGCACAAGGCAAAGCTGGTCCACCTGGACATGGTGGACAAGGGCAAGCTGAGTCTGGCCGGCCTCCTCGGTTACACTCTGCTCTGCGTCAACTACCTGCTCGTGTTGCAGCAGCCCACCTACGATAAGCACAGCGGCCACTACTACACCAAGTACTCGCCGCACGGCGCCAAGGGCGACATGGTGGAGCTCAAGTCGGGCGGCCCAGTGATTCTGGCCCATTGCGGCGAGTTGCCGGCGCCCACCAGTCTTGCAAGAGCGCGCCTGAGCTCAAGCGGCTCCGAGCTCGTTGAGAGGAGCAACTCGAGCGAGGTTCAGCCGGCCGCTGCAAGCTACTATGCGACAACAGGCGCAAGCGACGACAACAACGACGACACTGCCATTGTCTACACGAGCCGCCGCTCGCCGGCCGCCTCGCCGCCCTCCTACTACTACACACTGGCGCCCTCCAGCGGCTCCAGCCTCTACTCGGTGGGCGCCGAGGATTATTTTGGCAGCCGGCGCTCGAGCGGGAGCTTCCTGTCGCCCATCCAGGACTACCTGAACCGGTTGCTCCTGCCGACGAGCAACCCGCTTGCAAACACCGACTACGAGGACTACTCGCCCCTCAGAGTGGTCGGCGGGCCCCAGTCTGTGCTGAGGTCGCAGCAGAGGCAGCGGAACAGCACTGGCCAGCCGGCTGACGGGGGTCAAGTGAGCGGGCGGCTGGTTGTGAGCAGGCAGCGGATTCTTGCTGGCGGCGGCGGCGGCGGCGGCAACAGGCAGCAGGTTGTGCTGGTGGAGGGACAGCCGCGCGTTGTTGGCGCCCGCGACAACCTGGCCGAGTTGCGGACGCGCACCGTCGACATCCTGGTGCGCGTAACCAGGAACAGGTTCAGCGGCGCCCAGAGGCCGATGAACATCGTGGAGGAGGGCGAGTGGCGGTGGGTTCCGGCCGGCGGCCAGGTGCCGCTGGCGGTGCGGCCGCCGTTTGAGCTGCAGCCTCGGGGCGGCGAATTGGAGCGCGAGAACCAGATGCAGGCGGACCAGCCGGCGAGACAGGACAACGTTGAGGGGGGCGCGAGCAGCAACAGCAGCAGCAGCAGCTCGTCGCTGGGGAACAATCACATTTTGGATCTACCTGAGTACGCGCTGAGCGGCGACTCAATCGAGCTCACCTGCAACCACCGAATCCCAGTCGGCCGCCTCTACTCGGTCAAGTGGTTCAAGGACTCGCTCGAATTTTATCGCTTCATTCCAGCCAACGGGCCGCGAACAAAGTCCTCGCTCTTCCTGCCAGACGTCCGGCTCGACTTGGCCCGCTCAAACTCGGAAACTCTCTACCTGCGCAACGTGACCCACAGGAGCAGCGGCCTCTATCGCTGCGAAGTTGTCTCAGGTAAGTGGGCCGGCCGAGGCGCCGCTAAGCTCGCCTCCTCCCTCTCGCTCGCGCCGAAGTGCGCAGGACCAGAGGCGAGCGGACGCCCGAAGAAGAGATAAGGGTTTGCTTTGGGCCCCAATCCACTGATTGAATTGGGCTAGAGATAGCAATCCGAGTTAAAACTTTATCTCCCATTCGGCTGCCATTTTCTGCTCAATCACGCTGCACTCAAACCAGCCAGCCGGCCAATGGCCATTCTAGTCACGCGCACGGGGACTTTAATTCGGGCGCCGGAAGTGGGCGCTCCCAATTAGCCATTGTGCGCTCGGCCTCCCCTTACAGCTCTCGGCCTCTCGAACTCTCAAACTCTTGACGCTAACTAACGCTCAATCAACCCCCCCACTCGGCCAACCCTCAAGAGGGTCCCAACTTTGAGACACTGACCGGCGAGAAGCGGATGCAAGTTTACTGTAAGTAGCCGGCTCACTTGTTTGCCCCGCGAAACTCACTCAAGGCTGCCGCCTCTAACTCTCCTCCAACCCACTCAGCCTTACCTGACAGCGGACCCCAACTAACGCTGTTGGAACGAGGCGAGCAGGTGCCGCCGCTAAGCAACCCGCTGCTTCCAGTCCTCAAACCGCTCGTCCAAACTGCGCTGCCCATCCTGGCGCAAACCTCGCGCGTCCTCTCGGGCGAAGGCGAGCGCCAAGCCGCCGACTGGTCGCCAAGTGGCGCGCAAACTGGCCAGCGCCAGCAGCCACTTCCGCCCGCGGAAGGTCCGCTCGTCAGATGTTCGTCTGCGCGCTCCTATCCGGTTGCCCAGTTGCGCTTCTTCATCAACAACAGGCCGCTCGAGTTGGCGCGAACGCTTGAAAACTCAACCTTCAGCTACTCGGACGGAATGGACTCGAACATGGTCTCCTTTCGGCTGCTTCTGTCCGACTTTATCATGGACGGCCAGCCTGAGGAGCGATCGCGGCCGCTCGACCGAGCAGCGAGCCTGAAATCGGATGCGCCCGAGCCAGCCGGCGTTGGCCGGGCGGCTGCTGTTGCAGCCTCCACCACAGCGGCGCCACCTAGCAGCAGCAGCAGCAGCAGCAGCAGCACAACAACCAGCACAACCAGCACAACCACAACCACCACTACCAGCACAACCACCAGCACAACCACCACCAGCACCACCGCAAGGCCGACGCCGAGCAGGGAGAGGCCGAGCAGCGCGCGTCCATATGCAAACGCAAACATCCAGTTTGACGACTCCGCCGACGAGCCCGAACCGCCGAGGCCGCGGGCCGGTCGGCCAAAGCAGCGCCCAAGCGGCGCAGAGGGGCGACGACCAAAAGCGGGGCCCAGAGCGAGAGAGCGCCAGTCCAAGGGCAAAAGTGGGCCACCAAACGGCGACCCCGAGCAGGAGGATCAATTTCCAGTTTCGGCGGCCGATTGGGCGCTCGGCGAAGACTTGCGCGGCGCGTCCGACTCAGTGGCGACCCCCCTCCTTCCGGTTCCGCTAGATAAAACACAGCCTGACCGGAAGCTGGCAGGCGGCCAGCCGGTGGCGGCCGGCGAGGCGGATTCATCGCCGGCGGTTAATTACGTGGCCGGCGGCTCGGGTTTGGCCATGCAAGTTGGCGGCGGCGGCGGCGGCGAGGAAGGGCGCCGAGCGAGCAGGGCGCCGCGGCCAGTTGGCTCCGAGCTGGCGGAGGGCGCCAGCGAGGGTCAGCTGGATCGACTTGAGCAGCGGACGGTCGGCGAGCATGTCTACTCGAATTACATCAAAATTAAGTGCTCCTCATTAGTGGCCGCAGTTGGCTACGAGATGACCAGCGAGCTGAGCGTGCCTCTAACCCTGTTCGTACCTGCGCACCAACTGAGCGACGCAACAGCAACAACAGGCCGCCAGCGCCGGCCGGGCGCCGGAAGTGGCGGTTCCGCCGGCGACGAGGCGAGGGGCGCGCGACAGGGGGGCGGCTCGGATGCGGCTGGGGGGCGGCGCCAGCAGGCCGGCGGTGGCGGCGATGACGATGAGAGCGGCCTGTTTGGGGTTGCGCGCGCAATCAGGAACGGCGGCTCCCTCCAAGCTCCGCGCGCCGTCCTCATCGACCGGCTCGCCCAAGCCTCAACACCCTCGAGCAAGTCGGCCGTTGCAAACTCGACCCTCGGCGCCACAAACCAACGAGCGGCCGGCGCGCCCACCAACAAGCCAAGGGCGCGCGCAAACGAACGGACGCAAACTATCTCGAACCAGCGATCGATGTACCTTGATGAGCTTGCAAAGCGATCCAAATCAGGTGAGTGAGGGCGCAGCCCGTGTAATTAGCCCGGCCAGGTGAAGGGGCGGAGCTGGAGGGGCGAGTTGAGTCGGCGGGCGGAGAGGGGGTTCAGTTTGGCTCGGCTCGAGCATCTTGGAGCTCAGCATCCCATTACATTGACTGCCGCCTCCAGAGAGAATGCGAGCGGTGAATCAAATTGCGCTGCCTCCAATGGTTCAATCACGACAAACAAACCCCACTGCTGGCGGCCGACGGTTCAGTAGCGGCGGCGGCGGCGGCGGCGCTAGCTTGGCCAAAGGCGACTGCCTCCAGGCGAGATGCTTGAAAGCTGCCTGGCGACGCGCTTGAGGGGGCCGAGCGAGGTGACGTGGCCAAGTGTAACAATCTTGCCTCAAAGCGCGCGCAAGGCGACACTTGCGGCCCCAAGTTGGCGGCGCCCAGCATCCAACCATCGGGCCAGAATCAATGTCCCAACTGCTGCCACCCCTTCGATTCGTTGGAGCAGCCTGCGCGACTTGAATCCCTCGGGCGCCTTCGCAGCTTCCGCCTTCGGGCCAAACAGACAGGACATTTGCAAACTCTGTCCCAACGCTCGCCAGCCAGCGGGCGTCTGAAACCATTTACATGTCCCAAGTTTATCGTGGTTGCACTCGCTTGCCGACAGGGAGAGAGAGTCGCAAAGCCGGCCGGATGCACGAGTCGCTTGCTTGCTTGCTCGCGAGAGATCCTGCGACGCGATTAGCCTGGCCAGCGCTTGCTCGAACGTAACATATTGAAATCTGCTAAACAAGTTCTAGCAAACTCTGCGCCGCGAGAAAGGTTTCAATTTGGGGCCCATGATCGCGCATGTGGCTCGCCAAATCTCGCGCGCACGCAAACGGCGCTAGGCTCGAGTGGCCGCCAGACGAGACGAAAAGAGATGGAGGCACCAGCTCGAGCGAGAAACCGCCGGCCGCCACAGTTTGACGGCGGCAGGCCGGACCAAATCTGTCAGCAAAGAGGGCCCACACACACACACACACACACTAACTAACCCGCCCAAATCCCTCCCATTGCGAAAACCCAACTGCAGCAACCAACGGGGCTGCCTCGAGCCTCGACGCCCTGAGGCCGATGGTTGGGGCTAGCGCCAGTAAGGAGGCCCACTGGCTTCAGCGCTGGATCTCATACTCGCTCACAGTTCCTTTCATTCTAACTGTTTGGTTGTGTTTTTTGGCAAGATGCTCGAGATTTTCGTGCTCGGAAATCAGCTCGTTGTGATATGAGAAACTTCAAACCCCCCAAACAACCAGAGATCTAAACCCGAGCTCAGCAAAACGCTCTGACTTGTTTCTGAGGGACGACCCACCCTCTAACACAATAAAAGTCATCAACTTTTAAACTCTCGCATCTGAATCGGGCTTGCTGGCGTCAGGTTCCTATGACTTCATCCGCGCTGCTATTATGCAAATAGGCACCAGATGAAAGGGGCTATCCGATTGCGTTAAACTAAAATCGACTGGAACTCACTTGGGAATATAGAGTTTGATTTAAATTGAAAAGGCCCGTCCGCTGGCCGGTTCGTCCCGCCAAAGGCAGATGGTCCCTCGGATCAGCGGTGTATCATTTGACGGTGGCGACAGCTTGTGATCGATTGACCATTTTGGGGCTGAAAGAGGAGCCCTATCCCGGCCTTCAAAGGGGATAATTTGTTTTGCTAAACTCGGCTCTGATCGATCGGCCGTGGGGACAGGCTAGCCCTATCATGATATTGTATAGATAGTTCAGGTTAATCCGCGCAGATCTCACCAGGTTTGGCTAGCCCTCGTGAGAGTTGAGATTTGAGTGGATGTGATGCCTGCGACCAGACCACGTGCTGGTCGGCCTTTTCGTAACGTTCACTCCTGGCACGCTGCTCAAGGATTCACCAATTATTACTCTAGATCTGCGTTAGTGGCCCTATGTGAATGGTTTAGATCGAAGAGTTGTTCAATGCCGATAAATCAAGCTGTAAGTAATGACCGATACCCAGTGCGAAGTTGCAAGGCAGGTGCAGGGCCTCTCGCGATGCTCGTGCAGTAGTTGGCGCGAGGCACGGAATCGCCCCAGACTGTCTCTGTGCGCGCCGCTGGCTCTCAAAGCACAGCCATGCTGACCAAGCCAAAACATCACCTCACCCAATCTTGTTGACATTTGCCCGCAAAATACTGCCAATTATTGCCACCCAGTTGCTCCAATCG
>Ga0209372_1000503_pt1 | contig 16745 bp, 10 predicted proteins | sample AgamicAtPe_FD_187170 | JGI IMG/M metagenome (GOLD analysis project Ga0209372, IMG submission 187170) | Agave microbial communities from Guanajuato, Mexico - At.P.e (SPAdes) (version 2) | ecosystem: Host-associated > Plants > Phyllosphere > Phylloplane/Leaf | place: Guanajuato, Mexico | collected... | reverse complement strand
CGGCGGCGACCCAAGTGGGCGCCCACTCTGCCAAACTCCGCTCTCGCTGCCTCGCGCGCGCCCAGCTCAGGCGAGGGGAGCGCAGCAGAGCAGAGGCAGTGCCAACTGCGGCCCTTTAAGTAAATTGACTTCAACTTCACTTGTTATGAGTGGAGGCGGCGGCGGCGGCGGCCATTTCGGATCCCCTGGCCTCGAGTCTGCAGCCTCCTCGGAGCGGCCGAGGCCGCCGTCGCAACTTGGCCGCCGCTCGCGCTGCAATTGGCGGGCCCAGTGTGATGCTGCCGCCGCTGCGCCTGCCTCTCTCTCTCTCTGCGCGCTCGAACCCAACCGGCGGGCTCGGGCGCGCTGAATCATGGGCCGCTCGTGCGGCCGCCCGCCTGAGCCACTCCACTGACAGCCACTCGCGGCTATCTATTCACAATCTGGCCCGATCATTGAGTCTGGAGCGGCGCGCCGACTGAACTGAACCTGACTGGACTGGACTCGACTTGGCTGGACTCGACTCGGCTGGACTGCGGCGAGCCGAGCCGAGCTGGCCGGCCGAGGGGCCCGCGCGCGCGTCCCCCGCCGCCCGCCAGTCCACTTGTTGGCGCCCGCCGCCCGTTTGGGCCCAGATTTGGCCGGCCAGCCAGCCAACGGAGGAGGAGGGGAGCCAATTCGGGTTCGGGCATTCCGGCGGCCGGCTCGCTTGTTTGCCCTCAGCCAATATTATCTCGCCCATTATCGCTCGGCCCCTTCGATTCATTTGGAGTGTTTTATTTCAATGGCATTCCTGTTTGTCTCGCCTGCCGGCCGGCTGCTGCTGCGGCGGCGGCGGCGGCCAGCAGCGAGCAGCGAGCAGCCTCCTCTCGGGCGGCCAGAGACAGAAACAAACACCCGCGAGCTGCGCGCACTGGCCGCGGCGGAGAGGAGGGGCGAGCAAGTGCGCCAGTTAGCTTGCCTTTTGCTTGCTCTCGGATTTGCTCGGCGGTGTTGTTATTTTGCCAGTGCTGGCCCATCTCGTTCTCGTGGGCCGAGTTGGCGCCGAAGGGAGAGAGAAAGAGAGGATTTGGTTTGTTGCTTTAGCGGGGGCAGCGGCCGCTCTGGCCGTCCGCGCTGCTGTCCGGGCCGAGCGGCGAGCAGCGAGCGGCCGGCGGCTCCTCTGGGCGCCGCGCGCTCGGCCGCCACTGCGCCTGCTCGCCCGCTCGCACCAGGCAGCCGCCGCCGCCGCTTCCAGTGACTCAGGCCGGCCGGCCGAGCAACCAGACCAGCACCAGCTGGTTCGCCCGATTCACCTCCTCCTCGGCCGAAGCTACTCGCGCGATTGACCGATTTTGTGCGCCAGTTGAACGGCGGCGCCGACTGGGGGAGCCAGTGCAGCGGCGCCACGGCCGCCGCACACTTGTAGCGCGCATTCGCGCACACAGGCGCACTGGCAGCGCAGGCGGCCAAGCTGAGCGCCACTCAGCCAACCAAACTTCCATCCCCACCCAAAACCAGAACCACGACCGCAACCAGAAACCAGCGACAGCCGGGCCGGCAGACCAGCGAGCGAGCTCGCAAGCGAAACAACGCCAACAAGCAACCGGTGCACCTGTTTAGGGGGTGGGAGAAGTGAGGCAGACTAAAGCGCGCGCGCGGCAACCAGAACGCGCGCACTCCACACGAGCAACCCAAAAGCCGGGAAGCAAACAAGCAACTAGATTAGCAAACCAAACCTCAAGCGCAAATACAATCAAAGAAATGCAATACCCGCAAATACAATTCTACAGGGGCAGCCTAGTCAGGTTGGCCTCGGGCAAACTGAAGCAGGTCGAGGATTTGAGTAGCGACGATTTCCTTGAGAGCGCGCGACTCATCAGGCAGTCTTGCGCCGACCATCTGCAACCTGCCTTTGCCCACAGCAATAGGGCCCAACAGGCGCAAGCAAATGGAAGCAGACAAACGAATAGCCGAAACCAGCTCGACGAAAACAACAACAGCAACTCGGTGTTCAACTCGCCCGAGCCAACGCCAAGCTTCGACTCGCCAACCATGGAGCTGATGGACATGGAGGACGAGGAGGACGAGGACGAGGAGTTGGATGTTGTTTCGGGCGGCGATCACGAGCCGCCGATGAGCTTCAACTGTCTTGCTTCGTCACAAACAAAGACCACCAGTAATGCAAACCAGTTCACTCAGAGCCAAATTGGTGCCCAACTCGAGTCCCAAGACGATCTCTATATCGACTCAAGCGTAGTGAAGGATTTCCTCGAAGTCGGGCCACCCTGTTCCTTCTCGCCCATCTCCTCCAGCAGCTCGGCCTCGAGCTTGCCCTCCACCTCAACCTCAACCACAACCTCAGCCTCATCTCGTTCCTCCTCCTCGCCAAACTCGCCACTTGTTAATCCAACAGTTCTAATCAAATTCTTCCTAGAATCCAGCCGAAGCGTTGTGTTCATTGAAGTGCCCATCGAGCATCCCTTTTTCGTCTTCCATCGAGGTTGGTCCTCGTGGAATCCGCAGAGAACCTACGACAAATTTGGCCTCAAATGCCGAAAACTCAAAATCGGCGACACCTGTATATCTTTGATCAGACGACAGCGAAAGCAAGACCAACAACAACGAGAAAGTGATCAATGTAACATTTTGTTCTCATCAATTAAAATTCACGAATAGCACATCCTCAACAACTGACTGAACCAATTTAATCGAAGTCTTTGCCTTGAGTTTATCATTAGTCCAGCAACTTAATGTTCAACTCGCGCCTCAGCTCATCTATATCTTGCTCGAATCTATCCTCGAAATAGACGTTCATGAGAAAGTTTGCCTCTCGAGCGCATCGCAGAGCCCAAGGCAAGTCTCGCATCAAATACTGCAATTTCTCTTCGCGGTTCAACCTCAACGGACCCATTATGCCCCCCAAGATGCACAAAGGTAAACGAGTTTGGACTCCTTCGAATGCCTTCACAATGACTTCGCCCTTGATCGTTGTAGGTTGCCTGAGAATGGTGTGAACAATATCATGCAACTCGCGATATCTCTGCATTACGTAAGCCAAATCCGCGTCGTCTACAAACTGGACCTCTTTCCTTGTGTCAGGCGAAACACCATTATCGGAGTAGAAACGCGAATAGTGATAACCGAAAGTATTTTCGGGCATTGTTTTGAGTCGTTCGTAATCCAGATGATCGCTCCTCAATCTAGGTCGCTCGGATAGAACTCGTCTACCCTCTTCATCGTCAGTCATTTTCGAGTACATCCATTTGAGCGCTTGATGTCCAGTGGTTTCGCCAAAATCCGCTACCATATCATGTCTATAGGGATCGACTATAGCTGTCAAGCTTGACCCAACGGCGAGTAAAACCCTCTGAAGGTTGCTGAGGGGAATGTGACTATCGTACAACTTTTGGTTGGCTGATTCAGTAGCCAAGCCACGGACGAATATCCTTGAGGCAAAATTCATAATGCTGTCTTATGTTTTCAATAGAATCCTATTCAACAACCAGAAAGGGTGTAATGCACTTAAATGACTTTTATCGAGCACGCTTTGTTTTCTTTTGCTGCGCGAAAATGGTGATTTTTTTGCTCATCACCTACCCTGTTCAGATGGACCACTGAATACCATGAGTATAATAACTGCAGGTACAATGTATACCCAATATTTGGCGAAAAAGGATCGGTTGTCCTCTTTGCCCTCTCTTAATTTGCTTTGTCTCTCCTCCTCTAGCCTCTTGATGTATGTTGCTGTGTCTGGTGCGGGCCCGATCGCGCCCGAGTCGACAAGTATTGTGGTGTTGAATTCGCTAGATAGTTGGTTCGGTGGCGAGCCAGCGCACTCTGGATCATTTGCAGCCAGATTTACGTTTACAAACTCGTTTGTGGGGCTCAGATTGATTGTTATTGAGTCAATGAGGTTTGATACAAATAGAGAGCAAGCTTTGACTAGAGTCTGGGTTACCTTCACCGGTGGCTCTGAAGGTCCAGCTCCCTTTTTGCGCAGGGATGCCTGCAAGTAATAGATATCGCCAGCTTCGCTAGCCTTTCTCAATATTTCTAGCTCTGGGTTGGTCAATTTTGCCGCTTGTTCAACAAAAGTCGCCTGAGCAACTCGATACTCAGACTTAGGTTTAACCAAGATGGATCCTCTGCGAGTGAAAGGTTGACCTGAGCCCAGTTTGTGGTGGAGATCTATGACGAAAGCCTCTGCCTTCAGAGGTAAAAGGTCTTCTTGGTAGCTGTAAGAGACTTGAAATAGCAGTAGCACCAATGTAGAGTAAAATGTGTATGAGGACAATTTCGATTCTTGGCCGATAAACAATCGGTTGTCAATCGACATTGTTATGTCAGTTGGAAGTAGGAGATGTATATTACCGATTTGTTCCAAGTCTGTTGCAAATTTATCGCATGAGGTACAAAAAGTTGTCGTTGGATCCAATAGATGAGCTGAGAGTTGCCGACTGTAAAATCATGTGGATACCGTTTTGGTTCAGAGCGGTTTTTCCGTGTTGCGGTGCAGCGGCTGCTCATAAGCTGCAACTTGCAACTTGCACCGACCTGCTGCGTTCTGTTGGTGTGGCTTCACACGTTCGAGCCTCAGAGTTAAACTCATGCACCTAGCACCCAAGATCGGGCGACCGAAAGGCAGGGTTCATATGGGGCCGTGGTTCATGAAATTTGGCACCATGCACTGTGTCTGTAGCTAAGCAGCATGCCCGGCTTAACTGCGTTAGGCTAGTCCAGTTTGGTTTGTCTGGGACAACTGTGCCTGATACGACGCACGACTTGATCACCTGATGAAAGCTGGACTTCAAGGTGAGCAAAATCAGTTCGACTCTTCTACGCTCGTATCGAGTGACTCGAACAGAAACCTACTTGCTTGAGGCACATATGTCCGTGCCGAAGTCCAATGGAGTAAGACGACACCTGGACGCTTTATCGTTCCTGTGACTAATTTTTCGAAATTTCCCCTTTCACGCTCGAGCAAACTATCAAACCAAATCAAGAATTAACGACAAGTCTGCAACACTTGATCCAGGACCATCTAATGTCTACGGTAGCAATTGCATGAACGCTCACAGCCCAGTTCGGATCAGAACTCCATTATCAGCGATATCAGAGATCAAGCGCAAACTACGATGGTGTTTTTCAAGATGGTGGTTCAATTAATCAGATATTTGTCGCGTATGCATCGATTCAGCTGTTTGAGAAGCATAGACACGGCAAATTGGGCTTAGAGCGGTTGATTTCAGAGCAAGTTGGCTGATTTTTCTCTCCACCAAACCGACAGCGAGTAGATCGAGCATCTGTAATGGGCCAAATGAGGTTGATCAACTCAGTAGCGAGGCAAGGGTAATACATCGAAAGCATTATGGTAATTTATTTTACATTTGCCTTCACACAAGCTCAATCATTGAAGTGTCGATAGGCCGTTCATGAAGCCGAAAACTAGTGATAGGTTGCGCTGGCCAACATTTGTTGCTGGTGTTGATGGTTTTGGCGAGAGTTTTGGTGGAGATGCTGGTGTTCAGCGTTAGTTTGAAGCGATACTGCCTGCTGATGATGCTTGAGCTGGTGGTGGTGATGATGGTAAGATTGTTGCTGCTGGTGTTGCTGGTTGACGAGGAGCATTTGCCTCGAGGAGTCGGTTGCCTCCAGAGCGTTTTGCAACTGTCGCCCATGAGCATCCTGGAGTCGTTCTGATGGCTCATCTGTGACGCTAGCGCCAATTGCATAGTCTTTGGCGCTGAGCGCGTAATTTGTGACATGACTATAGGGATGGCATGAGTTTGCATGTTGCTGGATGAGACTTTGCTGTCCAGTTGCATGATTATTATGACGATGCTGCGCTTGCTGCGATTGAAGCCCATGCTGGCCATGATTGGCCACGGCTGCCACTGCCGCTGCCTGCTGTATCATTGAGCTGCCATAACCACCGAGCGAACCGTAGGAGTTCATCTGGTCGCCGATTGAGGCAAAATTGGAGCTTGAATGATGCGTTGCGACTGCTGCCGCCGCAAGATGGTGTTGCGCTTGATGGCTTTGGTGATGCTGATGATAGAACGTCGATGCATTAAAGGTGGATCTGGCTGCAAGTGCAGCTAGCGAGTTGTTTAGATGGTCCGTGGCCGAATCGTGCAAAGGGCTTACGGTTGTCGCCGCCGAGCTCATATCGGCAGCACCATAGGCTGTCAGGCGACTAGCGGGCCGCTCACCGCAAGCCTGCATCTCTGTAGAGTAACGATCCGCCAAGGGTTGCTGATAGTGCGCTGCCGAGTTGTAATGTTGCTCGCTCGCCCCATTTTCCTGGCTCCTCCCATAGCTCACCTGGCCAGATGCTCCACCGAAGGGTGCGCCAAAGGGAACCTTGCCGTTGGCACTGGCCGCTTTCCCATCAAGATTTTGGGCAACATAGGTGTCACCGCTGGTGCTTCCGCGTGAATTTGAGTCGCAGCTACTGAGCAAGGAGGTGGCTTGGGTCTGGGGAGATCGTTTTGATTGGACGCCACCAGATGGAGGCGAGTTGACGGCAAGCGTGCGCTTGGTGGTGATGGTGTCTCCACTGGAGGCCAACTGCGAGCCCGCCACTTGTCGGCCCCCCAATCCTCTAAGCTTATCCTCGCGTCTAAACTTGGCTCGCCTATTTGAGAACCAAACCTGAATCCTTGCTTCAGGTAGCGATATTCGCTGGGCAAGCTTCTCGCGCGCGCAACCATCCGGATAATGTGTCTGCTCGAATTCCCTCTCCAGGGCCTCAATTTGGGCGGGACTGAATGAGGTTCGATTGCGTTGGAGTTTCTTCTTTTTAGAGCTAACTGATTGCTTCGAATGTTCGTGGCCCAATTTAACCCTCTTACTCGAGTGTCGCTGTTCACCTGTTGTGAGCAACAATTTCCGTCTCTTGAGTCCAGATTCTTGAGATGAACAATCGCTCGCTTGGCCTCCACCAAACTCTTCATCTTCCTCGCTCTCATCCTCCTCCTCTTCCTCCTCCTCCTCCTCGTCTTCTTCATCCTCGTCTTCATCCTCGCTCGCATCATCGTCGTCGTCGTCATCATCATCATCTCCCTCCTCCATGTTGGCCTCGTTATCGGCATCATCCCCTAGAGGTCGCTCGCCTCTTGACCGCCGCCTTTTATCACAGTTGCTCGCCTCCGTCTCGTCCAGCTTAGGCCCAGAAGGCTGGCTCGAATCTTTGATCTCCTCGAGCTCCGTCTGGTTGCGAGCGGGCAACCTTCTATTGTTGCACTTAAGCTGCTGCTGCTCGGCCGCCATCAGGTTGGCCTCCTCGTTTGTTTTGCGACCCCGCTTCTTGGGCAGAACGGCCGCCGGATCCTTGGCCAAACTCTTGGATTTAGCTGATGGGATTAAGACAAGTGCGTTAGTTGATATGAAGCCGTCTCATTGGCCAGCTTGTTGTTCCAATTCATCTGATTGAGCGTGATGAGAGGAGGAGGAGGCGGCGGCGGCGCTGCAGCCGACACTGGCGCTGGCACCTGAGCAGATAAGAGGCCGCTAACAAGTGGGCATTGTTGGCGGCGAGGTCGGCGCATTCCCAAGTGGCCGGCAGCCAGCCACCAGGCAGGTAGGTGGTTCATTTGGTCGGCTGAAAGCAGGGTTAGCGCGCGCGCTCCTAGTGCCGCCGCTTTGCGTGCGCCCGATGGGAGGGAATTCGGCCGACAGCGTATAGGCTTCCCCACTAGCTGGCCGGCTGTCTGCCAATGGATTGGTCTGGCAGGGCGGCGAGCAGGTGAGCTCGGGCTGAACTTCTCGGTGGCGAGCGGAGAGGGAAAGGTGGAAGGTAGAAGAGGCATGGACACGGAGAGAGAGAGAGATTGAGTGCTAGCAACAAACGACGAGAGAGGTACACTCAGTCAGTGGCCGTGTGTCTGCGTTCAATCTTGATGACAAATTTGCAAAAGTTTATTTATCAATAACCAATTATCAACAGCTATCAGCGGCTACCATCTGATCTATCTCTCCCGCTCGTCCTCCTCCAAGTGCGCCGCCGCCGCCGCCGCCGTAGCCCCCGCAAATGTGGTCTTGGTCGCCGCTGCCGTCGCCGCTACCAGCTGCCTACAAGCGACTGCTTGCAGCCGACTACCAGCTACGAGCTAACAGCCACCAGCTACAAGCGGCCGCCACTACCGCCGGCCCCTCCGCCTACCTGGCCACGCTAGCCAGCTAGACTTAAAAGCCCAAGTGCTGAATAAGGCTGACCGGGTGATTGGAGCTCAGGTAGAAGTGTCGATAATAATTACCTTTATCGTCATTCATCGCGGTCATCGTGGTTGAGTTTGTCATCGAGTCCGCTGAACTGGCATTAGACTGGTGATGCTCGTTAGTTTGGACCTGATTGGAGGCTAGCAACTGGAGTTGCTGTTGCTGCGAAAACTGATGCTGCTGGCTCGTATTGTTGCTTGCCTGTTGGTGGAGCTGTTGATGTTGTTGTTGTTGTTGCTGCTGCTGCTGGTGATGGTGCTGGTGATGGAGCTGCTGCTGCTGTTGCTGGCTGTACTGGCTCGCTTGCTGTTGGCCTGCAGAGTTGAGCGCGCCGGCCACGCTGGTCGCCGGATAGGAGGGCTGGCCAGTGTAGGCCGACCGCTTAATTGAGTAGTATGCGTTCGAGGCGGTTGCGTCTCTATCTGGCGACAGGTAATCGGCGCCCTCCTTGGCCTGCGAGCCCGGCGTGCCGCCCTGGCTTCCAGCGCCGTAGTGACTCTGCTCGGCCGCAAGCTGCTTTTCGTTTGCCGCAGAAACCTGTTGCTGCTGGCCGCCCGCGGGACTTGTGGCGCTAGACGAGGAGGAGGACACCTGTCTGATTGGTTGCGCCGACTGATAGGCGGCCGACCGCTGATAAGAGTTTGTGGCGCCCATCGATTCAATGCTGTCGCCCTTGCCAATTGACGCCGCAGAGGGATCGGTGGCGCCGGCGCCGTTTGCTGCAGCAGCGCCGCCACTAGCGCCGCTCTGGGCCGCTTGCGGCGAGCTGCCGGCCGCCTGATTGGACTGCTGATAGACTTGGTGCTGGTGCGAGGGTGCATGCAGTTGCTGCTGCTGCTGCTGCTGCTGATGGTGGTGGTGGAGGTTTTGGTGATGGTGGTGCAGGCCGCTGGCCTCTTGGGCAGCCTGAGTGGCCTGATAATCTGCCTGCTGCTGCTGCTGGTCGACGGGCGAACCGCTTGCGATCGATGGCAGCCCTGTCAGGTCTGAGCCCGCGACTGCTGCGTACATCGAGTGGTGGTGCTGGTGGAGGCTTTGCGCGTGGTGGTGGCCGAACATGGAGCTGGCGGTCGCGTGGTGAGACTGGTGATGGTGGTGGTGGTGGGCGGCGCTTGCGACGGCCGCCTGGTGGTGGTGGTGGTGCTGGTGTTGGTGGTGCTGTTGCTGGTGGTGGGCGGCAACGGTGGAGCTGGCCGCCATTGAAGCGGCCGCGGCCGCGTGGTGATGGGCGGCAGCCACCGCGGCCGCCTGGTAGTGGTGGGCGGCCACTGCAGCGCTTGCAGTGGCGGCCTGGTGCGCGTACCAGGGTTTGTGCTGCCAGGCCGACTGGTGGTGGCCGTTTAGGATCCTGAGGGTGTCGTAAACACTGTTATGCTCGGTGGCCGCTGCCGCAGCTAGCGAGGCCGCCCCACTCGCGGCAACAACCGCTGCCGCCGACGACGACACAACCGGCCCGCCATGGGCCCCACCTGCAGCGCCCACGCACTGGCCAACTGAGCCCATGGAGGCCACTGCCGAGCTTAAAACTGACGGAGTTGCCACTGAGCTTGGCACTTGTGTTTGACCTCCAACTTGTTGGCCCGAGGAGCCGGACGAGGGCGATGAATCTTTCTGGGCGGCCAAGTGTCTGAGCACCCGATTTATAGAGGAGACCTGCGTTTGTCGGTGTTGGGTGACGAGTTTGAGCCTTGGTTAGTCCCTCTCGCTCTTTGCCGCTTGTTCGACCACAAATCGTTCGTACGATAAACTCGAATTGGTTTGTTCAAACTCAGAGCCGAAAAACTATACTTCCGATGATGTGCTCGTGCAAGTCAATGATTGATTGTGTTTAGCAGCTGAAAGCAACAGCAGCGCCCAAACGGGCAAAACTTTGGGCGCACGGCTAGCCAGTGAAGTCCGGCGGCCAGACTCAGTGGAGCCATTGTGAGCGCCATTGAGGCTCGGCTATCATTTACAGCCACCAGTGAGCAAAAGTCGCGTTTTGTCCTCGTTTGATGAAGCTAAAAATGTCTCAATTGGAGCAAACGCAAACCCCATGTTAGGTGTCAACAGAAACACGAATCCTCCTCTTTCTTTGGATGGAGGAATCTCCACTCTCGAGCGCCAATTTCTCATTGGGCGCTCGAGTCAAGCGGCCGGCGCACAATTTAGAGCCAGACTGGCCGCTTACAAATGGGGCCCAATGATCTGATTGTTGCCGGCCAGAAAGGAAGTCCAGAGAGGAGCAGCAACAAGACTGGCGGCGTTAATTTATGACTTCTCCATGTAAGTCAACGCAGTTTGGCTCCCATTGTAGTTGTTCTCGCGCTCGTGGGCCTCTGTTGCAGCGCCAGCAACAGTCGGCCGCGTTAACAATGAGGAGCAAATTTGTGGCCGAGGCCAGGTTGTCATTGTTGTTGTTGTTGTTGCCGCTGACCACGAGCGAGCTCAGGTTCGAGTCTGGCCGGCGAGTGGAGGCGAGAAAATGATTATATTAGCGCTGATTGAGTTGTCGACAAGATCTGGCTATGGATGGCAGCGATGAGAGTTCTGGTTTTCGGGCGCCACTCTCGCAAACGCTAACTGGCGCGTGATATACCGAAACAAACAAGCGCCGCCGATAAACTACATTAGCGGGTAGCGCTTTTTGTTGTTGAATTTATGCGAGGCCAAACAATGGTGGACGGTGCCAAGTTGACGGGACTAGCGCGGCCAAACTGGTTGAGATTGAGGGTTGCGAATTGGGAATTGAGACCAACAACTGGAAACGCGCGTCAAGGATGCCCAAGCAACAAAGGGGCCACCTTATCTCTTTGGCCGGCTAGCTTGTGCGTGGCGAATCTTGTTTATATACAACAAAATTAGCTTCTGCGCCGCCTAGAATGGGCTGGCCAGTGACAGGCGCAAATAACTCGCGTTGGGCGCCCGAGTTTCAGTTTTATGCATGTCCAGCCGAATGGTCGCGGCCGCCAGATAGTTATCTGCTCGTTGTCTTTGCGCCCAAATCTGCGACTCTTGGTGCGTCTGCGGGCCGCCGCCGCCGCCGCCGACAATGGTCAGCAGGAAGCGGAAAAAGTGCGTTTGCCTGCGATGCAATTGAAAATTCAAATGAACTAAAAATCCATTCATGCGCGAGGGGCGCAAAACGAGAAACTGACTGGCCTTCTCGAGATAAGCGGCCGCGAGCGGGTCACTGCAGTGGCCGCTTGTAGCGAGCAGCTTGCAGCTATAGAGGGGCAGCGCTGGTTGGTTTGAAAAATGATGCAAAAGTTTCAAAAAAGTGTCACAAAATTTATGTAAAACTTGCGCCAGCGCAACCGTTTTGCTGAGCGCGAAGGCCCAGCGCAGTGGCCGCTGTTGCCGTCGCTGCCGCCGCTGCAAGGCGGCAATCTGCACGCACACTTATAGGCGGGCAAGCGCAAACTTGCGCCCTGTGCGCTGCAGTGTTTGGATAAGCGCCCAGCGCGCGCCTATAAGTGCGGCGCGCAAAACGTGGCCTCGAATGAGCAGAAACAAAGTGGGCGGCCGGGAGAGTGCTTGCACTGGTGCTCGCACTTGTGCTTGCAATTGCAACTGCAACTGCTAGTGTAGCAATCTGGGGCTAGAAACTTGGAACACTTACGCTTGGAACTCCCTCGCTATCACAGACTTGTTCGGCCATCAAGCGTTCGCGTATCTCCCAAGCAAAAATTGAGGGACACTCGCGCTTAAACATGGCTATTTTTCTCACAACTTCGGGCGTGGCGACGCGCGGTTTGCTTCCGCCAATAGCGCGCGGCTTCACTGTTCCTGTCTCGAAGTAACGGCCCAAGATTTTGCTTACGCATCCGTTTGAAACTTGAAGTATGCGCGAGATGTCGCAAGGCCTGGCGCCGCTGTTTGAGAGCTCAACAATCTTGAGCCTAATGTTGTCCGGCAGCGGCCGCCCATTGACGTAGGTGCCGCCCAGTTGGTTGATGCCCGAGTGGCCTTTTGAGTTGTGCAACGAGTTACAGAGTGAGAGGATTGAATCTGGTTAGCGCCTCGAGTCCGGGTGGCTCGCGAGCTTGGCGAGAGGGGCCTCAGGGGGAGGCTAGCGGGCGAGGGGGACAATAGAGGGGGCGGACTATTTACCAGAGAGGGAGTGATGTGTTGAGTGTTCGCCAAACGCGTCGGCATAATGCTCACCTTTATGCGGCATCACCGGATAAGGGTCGTAGTAGGCGTGTCGGTCAATTTTGGCTGCTTCTCTCTTTGGGCCGCTCGCTTTGAGCTCGAAAAAGTGTCTTCCTCTCTTCTTGCTCGCCTCTTCTTCGCTTGCAACTTCAGCTCAGAGCTCGCTCAATCAATTTGCCTGTCTCTCTATAGGGCTGTCCATCTGTTTGGTTAGCTTGTTTTGGGCAGATCTTCGCACAACGAGCTGCCCGCTTGCTTTAACTCAATTGGTAGGACAAGAAAGGGAGGCAAGTTTATGCCAAATCGTTCTCTCTACCTGTTCCTCTACCTGATGGATGTGCTTCCCATTGGAGCAACGGATAAAATGAACTCAAGCGAATCGAATCGGATCGCAATGAGAAAACAAACCGTCTAACACTAAGTAAAACTAACTGACGAGCAAAAGCGCGGCCCAAAAAGCGAAACGATCGCGCATATAAAGGCGCGCGCAAACAGTTCTCGCATTGAGTGCGCAGACTTGGCCAGTCTGTGGCCTTGTTGGCGCGCATGCGCGCCGCTTAGCACTGCATGCGCAGTAGACGAATGTGCCTATTTGGACAAATGTCGCCCAGGTAAGGAGAGTCGGCTATTAGTAGAGTAGCCAACTCTTGATAAACCGGACAGAAACGAACTCCTTGCCGCTTAGCCTCTGCGGCCAACTTCGCCCGGCAAGAGCGGCGGCCAGCTTGAGGCTAGTAGCACCTGGTCAACTGGGCGCAAATTGGCGCGGCAATTTGCTCTTGCCCATAGATCGATAACCTTAGAATGGAGCCGTCAAATTAGCTCCTTCAAAACTTTAAAGGCTGACACGCCAACAAAAGAGCTCGGAGTTTGCAAAACGGAAGCGTTGAAATGCAAATTGCAACGCCATTGGTGACACTAGTGAGCGAAAGAATTGGTTCATATCCTGCCAGCAGGTAGGCAGAAAGAAGTCAGTCAGTTTGATCTCTCCTCTCTCGAGAGCGTTGTCAACCATTTGACTCGCAAGGACTCTTCCCACATCTCCTACCAAACTGAGTGTCCATTTTCCTCTCAAGTTAAGTGGCATGAGGATGAAATGATTGACAGGAGGAGGATGATTGACGTACGAGGATGAGCGAGCACGCGCGCGTACAAATACGAATTCTAGCCAATGGAACACAAATGGGTGCTCAAGATTTTTAACCTGAAAATCTCCCCATTCCAACAGCACATGTATATATCATATCATATCGTATCATTTCGTACCAGTAAGGAGAGCGCGTCAAAGCTACTGATTGAGGTTGGCCAAGGAAATTAGTCGCCTGGTTGGCGCGCAAGGCAAACGGTTTCACTGAGCAGCGCCGCTTGCCGGTTCAATTTGAAAGTCATGAGAGCGTTCATCTAGAACGGAAATTGTATTTGAATTCACTGGGCTGAACTGGTCTGAGAAAAGGCCGACAAAGTCAGCTAGGCAAAGCGAGCAAGTTACATAAGCAGGGGCCCCAGCCGGAAGGCGGCCCACCAACCAAAAGATCAGTTGATCCTGGAGATAGGCGGCAGGTTTTGCGTTTCAATCGGCGCTAGATTGATTCGTCAGAATTGGGCAAATTTTGCACGATAGAAGTGAAGTGAAGTGGCTCCGTTCTGCTTGTCAGTGGTCGATTGAGCCTCTTGAATGGGCTGCCAGCCTGGCTTCAAGGTTGGCCAACCAACCGTCCTAGCTCAACCATCCCACTGGATTATGGGCCATACGGTTGCTCTACCTGAGCGAGCGGAGTAGTGGAGATTAGTGTCAACTCAGCGAGCCACAGAAACACACAAGGCGATACTTCTCGGCCAAACTAGGCCTCGCCTTAGTGTTCGCTTCTCGAGCACTGAGATTAATGGCGGACAAAAGTTGTCGCTCCCTCTTATTCTACTATTCTATCAACACTGGGCCAAACATTGGACAGCCGGCGGCTTCTTGTGTTTCACAATATTGAAATAATGAATAATATGCTTTTAAGTAGCCGCCGTTGCCGCCAAATGGTAAAGGATTTCAAGGAGAAGTAGGTTCACGTGTTGATTTTGGGCCCCTGACTGTGGCTTGTTTTTTGAATTTTGCCGCCTCATGAGCGAGCGCTTAAATGCGCCCACTCTTCTCCTATGTCTTCGACCAAGCGGGCGCGCCCCCTTTGAGATGTCCCGAGTTGACCCAACTCTAGGGCTCCCGAACACGACAACCAGTTGATCCTCAAAATCATCGTTCGCCTCTAAATATTGTGTTTATCTATTGTTTGTTAGATGAGTTTATTAGACCATGAGATTGGCTAGAATTAAAAGGCGTATGATTTTTCAATCAGTGATTTCGGCCTCAAACTCCCTCTCGCTCTCTCCCTCTAATATATCTTGGGCTGCGCTTATTATGCTTACAACATATAGAACAGATGCGAACGAATTAAGCTGCAGATTCGGTGTAGATTTACTCGAGCAGAGCAAAAGTGTAAGATTCAAAACTTTGCATAGGCCGGCGAGGGCTTGAAACTGCCAAGGTCGTGGCGCCAGCCGGATTATCAGTCGACAAATCCGCCAGCATCCATCCTCAATGAACTATGGTTATCCTGCAAGCAACCTTATTGGTGCGAAAAACTAGAGGCGTCACCTCCATTGAGTATCCGGATTTGCTCGCCCTCGAGCGAAACATCTCAATTAGCCTCCTCCATGAGTTTAGCCCTACGGCGTTCCTCCTTTGAAGTTATCAAAATGTCCCAGGTAGCGAGTTAATTAAACTTGTCTCTCAATGGCTAGCTGAGCACATATTGTTGTTTCCCTCAGCAATTTGTATTGTAACAAGCATATCAATTTGATCAAATCTCGAAATTTGTCCCCTGAAACTTACCTGTGCCTGCGCTACAGTTGCTCAGTGTGCCTGTGTGTAAGCGGGCGCATAGTTGTCCGGCCATGGATGGGGAGCTAAAAGTGGGGATAGATCCTGGGGAAAGAGAAGACCGACGAGCGCAAAGGTTGCCGAAATGAATGGCCAATAGAAACCAAATTTAATTGACAATAAATCACCGCCTTTTTGTAGCGGCGGCAAAATGAATCAAAGCTGCCCCAATACAATTGTATTCCGTCCTGACATACAGGCATGAATACAAAATGTAGCCGGCCTGCCCACCAGAAACATGGAAACGAATTTGCTGAGGGCTCACCTCAGTGGCGGCGGCCCACAAACATGCACATGACAACATTGCAAACGAAGCTGTCAATGACCGTTTCGACCACTAGCGCGAAAACTCTGACACCATTTGCGCAACTCCAATCGGGCAGACTTGTGCCCTTTTGTCACCAATCAATCTTGTCAGTGGCCAAAATCGTCAGCCGTCTCCCATGAGGCTTGGAAGGAACAGTTTTACATGTATGACCATCGCTGAAAGGAATATGTTTAATTGATCACACTGTGGCCGAACATGAAGCAACGTATTCTTGCTCCCTCTTGATCGATGAGTTTTGTCGGCCAAAGTTTGCTTGATCGAAGCCGCTAGATCGGACTGAAGCTCTTGGAAGATGGGAGAACTGAGATGTTAATGCATCATCATCGGGTTTGCCAGCTCCAGTATGGTCAGCTAGTGAACAAAAATTTGGTAAAATAATTGATCATCGTTGTGACCATGTCAGCCAAGCTGGGTGCTGACGAGTAAGAAACTGCAGACAACTGTTCAATTGGATCATCAATTACATCGGCAAAAATAACAACAACCACACTGCTAGCCACCACAATGGTGACAAACGGCGATAAAGTTTGATAATCAAATTAGAACGAGCGAGAGAGCCGATAAGGGAGGGAGCATGTTGGTCGTGGGTTGGGAGGTAGCGACAATACCTTTCGGCGCGCCCGGTATCATTGTGCTTGTGCTCAATCGCCATGGAGCACATAACGATTTGGAACGACGAAACTCAAATGCTTTGCCGAGGGCGAACGATTTTGTTGAAAAAGAAGTTGATGGCTAAATTTGCGGCTTTTCTTCCTCTCTTCTTTTGCTGCTCTGGCTTCCATTACAGGCGAAACCGGCTTCTGTTTGGTTCTGAGACAGTTGTGTGTGTGTTTGTTTGTACCTTACACATTAGATTGTGCAAATTCAATTGTGCACTTTCAACAAACCGCCGCAATAACCAGTGAGCCAACTGGGATCCCAGCGGCAGCACAATATCTCACCGCGGCAAATTTCAATTGGGCCTTTTTGACTCCAGGAGTGAGATGGAGGCCGGGTTTGGGTGGAGTAGGGAGCCGATAAGTGCAATTGATCAATCTTGGTTGCCCAACCGCATTGTGTTTTGATCGCCATCGCTGCCGCTTGCCGCTAAAGTTGTATCTCTATTGTGCCGTCTACTTTGGCCCATCCCAACTAACTAACCAACCGACCGATCAAGTCCAAGTCCAAGTCCAAGTC
>Ga0209372_1000501_pt1 | contig 16787 bp, 11 predicted proteins | sample AgamicAtPe_FD_187170 | JGI IMG/M metagenome (GOLD analysis project Ga0209372, IMG submission 187170) | Agave microbial communities from Guanajuato, Mexico - At.P.e (SPAdes) (version 2) | ecosystem: Host-associated > Plants > Phyllosphere > Phylloplane/Leaf | place: Guanajuato, Mexico | collected... | reverse complement strand
GCGAAACTTTTGCATCGTTTGCGGATATAGCGGCAAGTATACTTGCGTCACGTGTGGCTCTAGGTTTTGTAGCATAAATTGCCAGGCTACGCACAAGGAAACGAGATGTATGAAATGGATCGCCTAGGTACCCTTCAAGGCAAAAATTGTCATTCTACTTCCAACCTAAGTGCATCGATGCCGATTTATGTGAATACTAGAGTTCACCTTCTCATTACAAGGTGTCACAGTCTTACAAATCGAAAATGGAGGGCATGGAGAATCATCACTCGGTGCTGGTGAAATCAAGTTGATATCCTTTCGTAGAAATACAAATAGGCTAATTCTTTCGGCGGATTCTCAGATAAAGCAACCTTGTTATCATTGAAGATGTACCATCGCTCGTTATCTCTGATGTGACAAACATAATGTCCACACATTGTCGATGAACCCATATGGGATATGAATGCTTTAAGTTGATATAGCTTAGGTTTGTTATCGGGAGCGAACAGTTTCATTTTCAGAGGGTCTGGTCGTGACGCTATGGTAAGTCTAGACTGCTCACCGGGTGCATTAATTGGTTCTTGTTGCACCTGTTGGGGATTGTGAGAATCTGGATCGAATATATACTCGATCGCACGCTGGGCATCGTTGTTGCACACTTTTAGAGCTGTAATGGCTTGGGTCACATCTATGCCCATTGATAGTAGGGTTGCAACTGCTTCTGAATCTGGTTCAATTGTTGGAGCGGAACTGCGCGAGTATTCTCCTGAACATGTTGCGTCTGATTGACCCTCAGACTTTTCCAGCTCCTCCTCACCGGGCTGTAATCCTTTGCCTTCCAGCATTTCAAGGTCAAGTATATCAGGCGCGTCAAAGGCTACATCTAATTTTTTGGGCGTCCAATCTGATCCGCATTGGAACTTCTTCATCTGAAATACGAAAAATCTCGGGAACTTCGATACCTTGCTTGTCTTCTCTGCGGTTGTTTGCGATGAAGTGGCAGCTGAGTAGAAGTCGTTGAGGATTTCGGGCTTGGCGAACAATTCGATGCATGATTTGAGCGGAATTCTCGGTCTAACAATAGCTCGATCGACCTTCTGGGCTGTATTTTTCTCATACTCTTGCAACTCGTCCTTGTTTGTTGCCAATTCGACGTCGACATGCAGTGGCAGGCAAGATTCAACTCTATGCGTATATTTGACTTTCTTGGACTCAAGACACTGAATTCTATCCTCTATCACAAATTCTAAACACTTTGTCGGGTCAAGCGACGATCTATCGTTTGTTTGGGCTTTATTAATAAACCCGTCATCTTTGCAGTTCCTCTCAATGAGATCCATGAGAAAAAGGAAGAATTCGTGAGCATCTTGTTGACGTTTCGTAGAGAAATTTCTATCGTTTCCACAGACAAAATGCTTGAAGGATTTAGGTTGTATTCCTCTCTGCTGTTTGGTTGTCTGATCAATCACCGAGTACCTTCCTGACAAGAGCCCATAAGCTAACTTTGCCATCTGATGATTGAAATCGCGAACACCGTCACTAAAACGATAGACGGGCAGCGGGGGAAAGTAAAGATTTTGGAATTCATCAATACTAAATAAAACTTGTAATACTGAATTCATGTAACACGAGTTTCCTAAATTAGATAAACCCGTAAAACCTGGCCCTGAAACTGGCTCAAGATTCTTTCCCTCCTCCTGTATTACTGACCATTCGCCGAGCTTTTCGTTTATGTCAATTTCTAGTTCGACCATCGACTTCTCTGTCTTAGTCATCTTCTGAATGTCAATTCCGAAATGAGATAAATGTTTGTCTAGATAAGGATCAACAACCATATCCTCCTCTGGATATGAGTAAACGTCTGCTCCAGTTGCAGTTATTGTGCCCAGTTTAACAGCTAAAGGATGTTTGTATTGTTCATAATGCTCTACAGCGTGATTGTTTCCTCCAGAACCGTCGTAAAATCGTCGACCACAGAGTATTGAGCCATCGGTCAAATTCAACCAGAGATTCTCGCGAAGATCGCACTTTTCGCACTTCCAACCTGATGGCGGCATCTTGGGAGCTGGCGAAATTTGCTCCAAAGATTCAGCAAACTTGGACACCTGCCTTTGTTCTCCATCCCACACGCTGGTGTTCGGTTCCGGCAATTCGCAGGACTCCGAGCTAATTATAGAGGCCACAGATTGTAATACCAACTCCGGTAAATCTGATTTAGGTAATAGTATAGTGTCACGTTGAGGCATTAGCAATATCGAGTAAGTATCCTCGATGTGAAAGTCTTTGTTAGATGAATCTGGATCGAAGCCGCCCTCCAAGCCAATCGCCAGGCGTTTTGGTTTGATTTCGGCACTTTCGGGCTTGTTGATAGTATATTTGAGTCTCTTGTGGTTGAGATAAACAGCATGGCCATACCTATCGAAGTAATAGTCTAGAAATGTAGCACTTACAGCTTCAAAAGTTTTCATGCAAATGAACAGTCCCTCCTCTGATTCGGGTGTGTCAAAGGAACATATACATTCATTTTTATGGACTCGATCGCTCGGGCCGACAATCTTGATGTGACTGAAGTATTTTGGCAACAGATCCATTTTTGCACTGCTATCAAAGGCCACCAACTTTCGGATACCAGTTTGGTTGGGTTGAGAGATAGTTTGGCCAGATACAAGCGAATAGAGACCTTGCAAAGAACTGTATCATCAATCAATGGTCATCTTGCTGATTGAAGAATGTCAACAATGAGGCGAGAGGATTCTTTCGGTGATACAGGACTAGAGTTTATGGTGAAATAAGTATCTTACGAGTTTGTGGGAAGATGGATGGATTTTGGCATCAGAAGCAATAATAAAAGGTTGATGAGCCTGTGCCGGCAGACGAAAGTGCCGCCTGGTGAGAAAGTGGACGACGACTTGACGCCGGTGTGCATGCAAGACTCGCCAATGCATTCAACATCCCACGAGTCTTGTGAGGGCGACAGGTGGACATGGTCTGGCGACTTTGTTTAATTATGAGTAAACCGGACAGCTGTTATCAGGGCACCGGTCTGACCGTTACTCTAGATTAGGCGCTTGTTTTCGGGCGAGCAAGCCAGTTGAGCTTGGCTCTATTTAAACTAGACTTGAGGCTCGCGTCCAATGAGGGGCTTCCATATTTGTTTCCAGCCGCACTCACGCCAGTTAAAAGCGCAAATTTCGAAAGCATACCGTTTGAATCTCTCATCGACGATTACGAAAGCCTGCTGAATTCATGACAGGTAGTTCCAGTAAGCTTCCCTGTTTGCCTCTGTCTCTCGACTTCTGGAGCCTGCCTTGTCGACCTCCCGAAGGGATTACAACTTTCGTCACTAGGTGGTGCCCCCGTGCTCTTGAAACGAACGACCAAATTTTATATCCTGTTCCATTGCGTCTGCGTAATGCAGGTCGTGGTTGACGATTTCCGTTATTCTACACTCGATTGCGAGAATTAAATCGCGATCAGAGTGAGACACAACGAGAGGGGGAGAGAGGCGACAAGCTGCCAAAAATGAGGTACATAGGGTTGTATTTGCCATTAGTTCTAAGCCAGGTTCAAATTTACGCCACTGCCTCTTCAAGCCTAGACACTGACCAGGAGGAGGCTCAGGATGAGGGATCTAACAGGCAACAAGGAAGTTGGCTCCACTGGTGGTCCTATGATGGAATTTCAGGTAAGTTGGTAGTTCGGTGTGTGGGCGTGTCTGCTTGTGTTGTCTGGCTGGCAAAGTTGGCAAATTTGCGCTTTCAAATTAGTTGCATGTTTGCACCATAAGACGCGAGTGAAATGTGGGCTCCTGGAAAGAGGCCACCTTATCTCGTGAATCGCCCCCCCCCTCGCTTAACCAGCATCTGGGCGAGCATTCGGGCAGCAAAGGCCGACTGCTTGCGATAGGGATCTAGTGTTATTTTTCGTCCCCACTGCAATCCTCAGGTGTAGCAGGTTAGTAGTCACGTATTTTGATTGCCCTCGACTTCAACTGCAACTTCAACTTGAACAGCAGCATCAGCGTCGCCATCGGGCAAGGAGGAGGAATATAGATTGTGTTAGCCTTTCCTCGCCCAAGACGGAGGCGAAACTTTGGCGCGCGCACTGAGTTAGTGGGCGTAATGGTAATGAGAAATGGGCTCCCCCTAGTCGAGCGAATGACAAATTGGACGGCTAAGTGGGGAGCTAGGCGATACCTGGCCGCCTCGTAGAGTTTCGAATTGAATTTGTTTCCAAAGTTTGCCGGCTGAGTTTTGATAAATTTTGCCATTAGGAGCTCATAACCTGGGGCTGATGGTCGTTATAATCGAGCAAGCGCCAGTTGAGCCGGCAGCGTGTGCGCCACTGGCCTCAGTCCCATTCGGTTGAGTTCAGTCGAGTTTGCTGCAAAGCCTTGGGGCCTTCAAACTCATGCTAATTGCGCGAGATGCCCGGCGCCAATGGGCAAAAGCCGTCCGGCGCTCGTTGCTCGTTTTGCAATGAAAATCAAAGGATGACAAATTGGCGCAGCCTGGCTACCTGCCTTTGGGGCCACCAAAGAGGGGGACGTGCACGCGGATGTTTCTGGCAGCTAACGCCGCCGCCCGCTGACCATAAATTGTCTGCTGCCCATTGTGGCCCTTGCGCCCGCCTCAAGCGAAACCTGCACGAGCTTCGTGAACAAACAAAGGGCCGCCCAAGGTGTCGGCTGGGCCAACAATTGAGTGAAAGCAACTTCCGACGAGCGAGCGAGCGAGAGGAGCCATTCCAATGGGAGGGAAACGAAATACAATGGCAACACTGGCCACTAGGCCGCAAACGCCGCCCATCCTCGCGCCGACCTCAAGCTGCGCCGGCCGCTTCCACACAATCAACACTCTGTTTAAACGCCAACAAACACATTGATTCATTCCGGCGGCAGAGAATCCATTTGCAAGCCCTCGAGAGGGCCGGAAGTGGCGGGCGCCAAGCCAGCCAGGCCGGCCTAATGCGTAATTTGATATTGTTCTCCTCTTCCTCTTCCCCTCTCGCTCGAAGGGCAGAACAAATTTTGGACTGAATCAACGCTACTCCAGATTGGAGTTGGCCAGTCTGGTTTGCGACTAGCGTTCGAGTTGGTTTTTCGGCTCAGCCAGATTGGCCTATCGCTTCATTAACTTGGAAGAAACTTACCAGCTTCAAACCGGTCAGCCCTTGCCGCTTGGAGGAGCCAAACTGGGGCCAAACTGGAACTCGCCGAGCAAAACCATTAAAGTTTGACACTCAAGTGGCGCCCCCGCTGTCCAAGCGCCCCGAACGCGGCCAGCCCGGCCCACTAGCCTTGGGCGAGCTTGTCGCACCTCCCAGTTGGCACACTTCCGCGCGCGCCAAAACCTGGAGGAGCTCTGGCCCACTAATAAGGCCGCCGGAAGAGCGCACATCCAGCTCACATCCACAGGCGATGGGTGACCGTCCAAGCGAGCGGGAAATTCGTGACACTTCAAAGTATGAAAACATCAACAACTTGTCAATAAAACGTGCGCGAAAGGCGCGCAACCGAAGCTCCCCCCCCCCTCTCTGCTCGCCTAGTTCTAGTTGGATTTGCAACGCTAACCGGAAGTTCCAAACCAACACCCCTTCCTCCCGCCAAACTAACTCACTCTGGCCGCCACTGTACGGAACAATCCAGGACCAGACTATTGGAACATCAACAAGCGTTGGCGTCTTTGCGGCATCGGGCGGAAGCAGTCGCCCATTGATGTGAGGACCGAGCGGCTAGTTTACGACCACTTGCTTGGCCCAATAGAGCTGAGCTGGCTGGCGGCTGGATCGCAGAACCTCGACCAAGTTTTGGCCACTCCGCCAGCGCCAAGTGAACCGGCCGCCAGCGGGCGCGGCGGAGCTCCAGGCAAATGGGCGCCAGATTTGGATACGGATCCTGAGCTGGCGGAGGGACGAGCGCAGGTGAGTTTGTTGGCAGAGGATGGGGCGTTTGTCGGGGGGCCAATTGAATTAAGCAAGGATTTGAATAGGAATGGCCAGATTGGGTCCGATGCCTAATCAATGTGTGGATTTCAATATTAGCATAGCGGCGTTCGCGAGCCAAACCGGCGAGCAGCTGGCGGCGACGCGCGGACAACTGGCGGCCCGCTTGGCTTGCAAGGCAAACGGCTTGAAGCATGGCTCAAGCCGATTGTTGTTCCTGGATCTCGCCCACTCGGCCGCTCATTTGCATGGCCCCGATTAATTATCTACCTCTGCCTTGGGCTTGCATGGCCTCCAGCCATAATTGCGCCCCACACTGGGCGGCTACGTGGCCAATCAAGCAAGATTGGGCGACCAAAGACTAACCAAAGTCCCACTCGAACCATCCCAATAACTTTGGAAGCGGCCGGCGCCAGTCAAGGTGCAGTTGTTGAACAGCGGGCGCGGGTTGGAGGCGTGGCTGGAGGGTGCGGGCAGGGGCTGGCCCGAGCGGAACCAGGAGCAGCTGATGCTGTCGCGCGGACCCCTCAGCTATGCGTACAAGTTGTTCAAGGTGGAGCTGCACTCGGCCGCCAACCAGCAGGGCTCCCCCTCGATGGCGCCGCCGCCGCCACTGGAGCAGGTGGACGAGAATAGTGTTCCCGAAGCGCTCAAGTCGGGCAAGAGCAGCGAGCACCTGCTCGACGGGCGATCCTTCGACGGCGAACTCCAGCTCCACTTCTACAACAAGCATCTCGCCTCAAGCGCAACAGAGGCCCAGGAGCTGGCCAACGAAGATTCGCGTCCAAACCTCTTCGCCGTGGTCAGCGTGTTTCTGTTGGCCGCAGCCAACTCTTCCGGCAAAGCGAGCCCAAGCGCCATCGACTTCATACTTGACAACCTGGGCGCTTTGCAGAATCAGGGCAACTCCATCGAGTTGGAGCTGGATCGGAGCCGCATTGAGTCGCTCGTTCCAAGCAAGCGGGAGTACATCACCTATCAGGGTTCCCTGAACCGGCCGCCCTGCGTCGAGGGCGTCGACTGGATACTCATAAACAAGGCGCTCAGGGTTGATAGGGTCAAGTTTCAGGCTCTATTCGAGCGCCTGAACACGAACCAGGAGAACATTCGTCCAGTTAGAGCTTTAAATCGGCGCCTCCTTCGCACAACCATAAGCGCCAATCAGCAGGCCTCAAGGCAGAGCCGACCAAGCGGCGGCTCGGTGCGCTTCGATTGCACGACCATTGGATCAAGGGAGAGTAAGGTGAGCATCGTTTGTTCATGCGCAAAGTGGAGCCGAGCTGAGCCGGGGGCATCAATTAGTGGCGGCGGAAGTGGGGCCAAGAGGAGCCGAGTTGGGCGAGCAAACTGGCGGCTGCGGCGGCGGCGGCGGCAAAGTTGAGCTGGCCGAGCGGCCGGCAGGAAGTCGCCTCCATCAATCACTCGCAGCGCTAGTCGGCCGGCCGGCCGCTCTCCCAGGGAGCTGGTGGCCGGTGATGATTGTTTGGTCTGCGAGGAGGGCTGCTTAAGGGTTTTGGAGGCCGGCGAGGCTTGTGCAGCAATTGTCGCGAACGGCGCTAGGTCCCCGCGAGTGCTCATGGGCGGCTCTTCTCTGTTCTGCTCTGCTCTGCTCTGCCCTGTTTTACTCTGCTCACTCGAGGGCCCAAATTTGGCCTTTCTCAGCCAGAAATAACATTACAAGCGAAATGGGGAAAACAGATTTGATATGTGAAATGACTGGCGCGCTCAGTGGAGCCTTTCGGGGCCAAGAGGGAGAGAGATGTTCAGCGGGTCAGTGGCGCGCTAATGCAAAGTAAACAATTGCCAGTTTGCTGACCGTTTGGCTCGAGCCTGAGCCTGAGCCAACATTAGGCCGCCATTTGGGGCTCCGAGTTTGCGCATCAGTCGACGATTTGGCCACAATTAGTGAGCTACATTTGTTGGACTGCCCCTGTTTGAGTTTGGCCGGCCAAGTCCGAGAGTTGGGGGCGCCTCTTTTGGGCCAAGCAAACAATTGATTTCAGGTGACGGCTAAGCCGTGTGCGCTAGTGCAGCTCTCATTTCCAACCCCCAGCTGCTGGCCGCCACTGGTGGCTCGGCTTAGCTTTCGTGGGCCCCAATTTAGGGCCCACGAAGGACGCCCCTGGCTCGCCGGGCGTCCGCTGGGATTGGCTCGCGAAATCCCGTCATGTCAATCAATTATTTCATTAAGTTACCTAGATGAAGCCAGACGGGCGCATCTCTGCGGGCGAGCCGGCCGCCATCTGCCGCCCGCAAGCCAGCCAGCCATTGGATTGTCCGAGAGCCACAAGGCCGCCGCCTATCCACCACGTGCGCCACTTGGCTGGCTAATTAAGCGTGTAAATTGATTTCCTCAGAGCGCACGTTGCCCCAAACCCATCTCGCCGGCTCCAGTTATGGGCAAGCAGATTTCACCCAAGAGACCGAGCCAACTAATTGCCAAACTCTCCCCACTGCCAAAACAAACCCAACCAACTGGCCCCATTTCGGCCAACAGAATTGCAGCAGAGCCGAGGAACAAACCGCGAGCTGGCCACCTTTGGCCAAGGGAGACGCGACTGGAAATGGGAGGCGAGTTTGCGACATGAGGCCAAACTACGTCTACCAGCTGAGCCACATTGGCAAGGAGCTGTGAGCTAGCTCTCTCTGTTTCAGCCCACAACAATTAAGCCGCCACCCAAATGCACGCCAATAGAAGCGCCCATTTGCCCCCGCTTGCAACCCAAAGGCCGCAGCAAATTGCACTGAAAAACCGATTGCTGGTCAAAGGTCGGCGACAACGGCGCTCGCACACACGCTGACCATCTCTGGCCTGGAGATGCATCCAAACGTTCAGGTGAACGGACCTGAGCTGTGGCCAGCCGAGCCGAGCCGAGCCGACTGACTGATGCAGGGGGATTTTCCGTCGCGTCATCGCTCGATACGTCACACTGCTGCGAGTTAAGGTGGATGCATTAAACGGTCATCGCAGCAGCGCTAGTGGTGCAAAAGTTTAGATGGGAGGCGAACAGGCTGAGCTCGGCCTTAGCCAAGTCCGAACCAACCAGACTCAGCCATCCAACTCTAGCATCCGTCCGCCGGATTGGAACGAAGTTTGAACGAAATTGAAATCTCGCGTATCAATGGATTGGCTTAAATAGCTTGTTTTATGCGGTCTTAGGTGTGAGCGTTTTGTTGGCTGGCTTTCCTATGGAACAAGGAACAGATCTAGCCTTGAACGCACTGAAAGCCCCTGGTTCTCGTGTGCTAGGATTGTCGCATTTGCTTGGTCCTGAGCTTGGCGTAAAATGTGGGCAATAAAAGGCATCTCTCTTTGTACATATTCATATACATATATAAAACAGTCTACTTTTAGCTTGGCGCACTAAGCCTTTGGAGGTCTGAGGGGCGCATCAGGCTAGCGGCTCTCCGGTGCCAAACACTCTGAGCAGTCGCTTGTTGACCTTGACTCGAATCGACTGCTCGTTCAGGATTTCGCCGTCCACGTTCCAGCTGCTGTAGGGGCTGCTTGGCGTGCTGCTAAGTCTGCTCGATTGCTTTGAGTCCAGGCTGTTCGAGTTTGAGCTCTGGTCAACGCTCGAGGCTGAGGAGCAGGCGGAGGAGCTGGCGGCCAACTTGGCTGGCCGCTCTTGCCTGGCCAGAAACTCAAACTGGCGACACCTGAAGGCCTCAACGTACTTGAGATCGAAGGCGCTCTTCTTGGTCCAGCCAGTGCGCAACAGGTACTGGATATACTGGATGCGCGAGCAGGGCCGCACCAGGATCAAGTCGGCGCACCCGTTTGCAAGGTGGTTGTTTGGCGAGAAGCCCTTCTTTGTTTGCGGGCATCTGCACGCAGTCACAGCAGCATTAACCCCAATGAACGAGCCCTGCTTCTCGATCAACGCCAACTTCGGCTCCTCGTCCTTTGGCCGCTCGTTCCTGCTCAGCTTGCACAGCTTGCAGTTCGTGTGACACCGCTCAAGGTCATGCGGCGACCCGTCTTGGCTTGCGACCAAAATCTTCACCACTCCGCTGTAGGCGCGATTCTTGATAAGACTATTCATTCCGGTTACATCGTAACGACTTGGGCCCAACCAGCGCAACTTTTCCGACTCCCTGATGACGTCGCCAAAGTAACCGTAGGCCACGAAGGTGCTCACAAAACGCATTAACCTGTCCTCCTCGATTGAATGCACCGAGCAAACGTCGATCTTGATTTGGTTGCCAAGAATAATGTTCAAGGTTGCGCTCACAACATCGTTTGTGCCGATAAGCCCGAACGAGTTTGCATCCGTCGAGCCGGCGCCAATGACGCCAATTGGAATTGGGGGCGACTCAAAGGGCTGGCCAATGCCGCCAAGCGCCCTCCTGAGTGCGCCCAACTCGCCGCAACCAAACTGGCCACCGAGTCTATCGCCACTTTTCGCGCCAACAAGCAGCCGGCCGCCGTCGGCCTGTGCGCAATCGGGCAACCTTGCAACTGGTCGGTCGGCGCTGAGCCTGCAATCATAGGGAACCATTGAAATCTTATCCCTGTTGTACCTGAACAGGAGTCCATTCATGAGCTCAGAGAACATTCCGTCGCCGCCAACGCAAACAATGCCGTCAAAGAGCTCAACGTTGAAGCCTGGATCCTCTATGGTGTCGCGCGCATGATTTGCGTACTTTGTGATCACGAGCCTACTTTCAACGCCCGCAAGCTCGAGCAAGCGGCGCACCTGCGACTTGTAAACCTGGCTCGCCTTTCCCTTCCCTCCAAACGGGTTCACGAAGACGAGAAGGCGCTGCGGGCGGCGCTGGTCGGCGCGCTTCAGCGCGAGCGCCTCCCTGATCCTGGAGGCTAGCTGCTCGAGCCTTGGAGGCTCTGAGCTCGCTTGGACGGCACCGGGCAAAGTCTGCGTCGTGGGCTCTGACGTCAGAGCGCTCGAGCACAAGCTAGACGAGCGGCCCTTGTTTGCGCCACCAGACTGGCCGCCCCCAACCAAGCCCGCTGGTTCGCTCCACTGTCGCCAGATTGCGCCCAGTTTTGGCCTCGCTCCTCCAACCTTGGCGCCACTTGAGCCCTCAAACAGACTGTTGCAATCAGGCAAACTAACATCACCTAAGCGCGGCCGTCTTGCTTGAGCCGCCGCTTGGATGGACAACTTTTTGAGCTTGAACAGTTGGCTGGCCGACTTGTTGCGGTTCCTCTTCGAGTAGTAGACCTTTATTTTGGCGCACCTCTCATCCCGTTTCGCCTCGCTGGGAGCCCCAAGGGCGGACAAAACCTTTATCCCCACCACCTGTCCAATCTCGATCCTCTTGCTCGCGGGCCAACCCTTCTCAAGGCCATCCTTCTCCTCCTCCTCCTCCCGTCCAACCTTGACCGGCCACCATCTGATGCAGTCGCGGCCAACGCAAACCCGACTCTTGACCCCGTTGACCAGAAACTGGCCAACCATTTCGCTTGTTGTCATCGCTGCTCGCCTCTAGGCGCTGGCTCTATGTGTGAGGCAGAGACTGCCTCTCAACTTGGCGCCTCTAACAAATTAAAATGACTCCTATTTTCCTTCCTTCGCCTCTCTCCTCCTCCTCCAGATTCATATCTCATTCCGTTCAGCCTCCCAATCCAGCTCACGTATCCACCATTGTTTGGCCGCTTGAATTGAAGGCCGACGATGATGAGGTTTGGTGCTGCCCTTGGCCGGCGGGCTTAAGGTTTAAAGCTAATATTGATGCGGCTAGTTTGCTTGCAACCAGTCTCTCTGCTTGTGCGCTTGCTGGCGATCACAATGGCGATCATGATGGGCCGCCCGATAGTGTCGCCTGTCGCCTGCCGCCGCCGCCTTCAAGATCAAACCAGCTCTGGATGCAGACTTAAAACTTGGGCTGCTCGATGACTTGTTGTCGTTGTTGTTGTTGTCGTTGCTGTTGCCAATGTCGTGCGAGCTTATCTACTCTCTCGCCGCTCTCAGTCGCCGGCCGATTGCGTGCAAGCAGCAAGCGAGTCTTGACACTCCTTCAAAACTTGCAAGCCCAACTCCAATGCAAGATTCCGAGGTCGCTCCTCTGTCGCTTGCTGAATTCACTCTTGGATTCTGCGCTAGCCTCAGCTCGCCCGGCTGCTACCCTTTCGCTCGTCGGCCAGAGACTACGTGGAGCCGGCTGCAGTCGGCGAGCTAGCGCCAGCAAGGCGGCAGCTCTCTGGCTTGAGGCTGAGCGAGGCGAGATGGTCGCGGCTCGCTCGCTTGCTTCTTCCTCAGCGCTCGCAGCGTCCGATTGAGTCAGTTTGGAAGCTTGGAAGCTCGCTGAGGTGCTTGCGGGGAGCCCAGCTTGCTTGCTTCCAGCCGGCAGTTTGCAGTTGGCAGTTTTCAGTTTGAGGAAGGAAGGCAAGTAGGAAGTTTGTATGCTAGAATTGATAAGCCGCCTGCGCAGGTGAATTAGCTAATTTTTAGCAAGCGCCTCAGCCGAGAGAGTGGCGCTAAAAGGGGCTGACTCTCCTCAGAAGAGCTGAGCCAATTTGGCGGCTAGCAAAAGTGAGCGCAAGTTGCGTCTTGTTCCCTCTGCCCGCTTGGGCGCCTCTGAGCGAGAGCGAGCGCGGCACCAGAGACAGTATCAGTGGAAAGCGAGCGAGCTTGACAATCGTTGCTTGAATCAAGGTTGCTCGACGAGAGAGAGACTCGCGCCTTTGGGCTTGAGTTCGGGCGAAAAACAATCCTGGCTTTGGCGAGTCAGTAGGCTTTGCGCTACAGCTGAACCTCTGAGCTGGATGCCAGTCTGCTCACCCCCGTTCAATCGCACTCTCAGCGCAAGCTGCCAGCCAAAGCGGAGGGGCGGAATTGGCGCGAGAGCTTCCAATCTTCCAACAAAACAGGTCTCTCCTTTCCTTGGTGTCCAATGGCTCCTACTCGACTCGAGGCGCCAACTGGCTGAATGGCGGCTCCCGCCGATCGGCCGCTCGCCCTAGCAAATCAATCGGCCGGGCGCAAGACCGGCAGCTCGCGGAACGTGTTACTTGTGTGCCAGCCAGACTAGGAAGTCGCTTGCTCTTGGAGGTCGGTTGTTGTTATTGTTGTTGTCTTGTTGTTGTCGCTGCTGCTGCTGAAGTAATATTTTCCGCTATCAAGCAACGAGCGCTGTATCGGTTTGCGTTTTGTAATAGCTGTTGTATAAGCCTTTGGGCTTGATGAAGGCGGAGAAGGAGGCGCCCGCTCTGACAAGACAATTGGCGCTCAAAATGGCGCCCTCAAGCAAAACTCCACCCTCACTGGTGTGTTGCCCTTTGTAACTGAGCAGCCAATACTTTGTCCGAGCTGATGCAAGCACCTCTGCTGGCCAAATAACACGGATTCAGTCTGCGAGAGCCAAAAATATGCTCGCAGACCTTCAATTGGGAGAGAAATAATTGTCTACTTGCTCAAGGTGGTCCTGTTTCGTCAAGCTGCTCCAAGTTCCGTAATAAGCAGTAGGCGATCCTGCCAGCGATTGGCTGTTATTACAGTAAAACTTGATGGCTTCACTAGACCGATGGGCCAAGGGCTGGGTAATTTGAACGCGCTTTCTCGCACCACAACATCTGGTTTCCATGAGAGCGAACGCTGCCATCCAAACTGCCGCACTCGCTAAGGCCAACGGTCTTGCTGGCCACCGAGCGTACACGAGCCGAGCTAACACTTGCGCGCCCTGTGCACGGGCTCGCTGGCTCAGCTTTGCACGAGCTGCTGGCCGAACGGAACAGGAAGTGGCACAGCGCGGCAAGCTTGCGCAATGGTCTTGGCTGTCGGGCTGCATGCATGGCGCACAATCCGAGTCTGTTCCTTCTCTTTGGCCACCGGCGAGCCCGCTCGGCCGCGCGCCCTCAGAGCCTCGAAAACCAAAACAGACGAGCTGAGCCAGCTAGAAGTAGCGCGCCAAGAATATCTATCGTCGACCGCTTGCATGTCGTCCGTGTTCACGCTCAGGATGTCGACTTGGAGGAGATTATTCACTCTCCAAGAGACAAGCCATTTGCCTGCAACCTCATTATCCAACCAAGTTGGTCAAGGTCATGGGAAATTTCTCTCTGCCTTTGAACTGAAGTCAAGAGGTCTCGTTGCTAGCACTACAAATGATTGGAAATTTAACTAGAATATTCAATCGCCCGTGTTGTCGGCAGAAATGACATTTATATAAACTAGTTGGCGTAAAAGAACTCGCGATCAACATAACTAGGCCAAAGCCTAGCCAGTCGAGCCAAGTTGGATAAGCGAGCTTCCAATGTCTGCGATCAAACACGACCAAAGTGAGAAAAGTCGGAGCATTGAAGTTTGCCCAACGCTCATAGCAAGCATGCTCTCGAATCGTTCACATCTATGTATGACGAATCAGCAGCTTGGCAAAGCTTCGATCTCTCAACTGTAGAGCCAATCATCGCTCGCTAGATTCACCTCCTTCCTCCTTTGCGCCCTCCTTGCCCTGTTTGCCCTTCACCTTTTCCACATCCTCTGCCTCCTGCTCCTCCTGCTCCTCCTTCTCTCCTCTCTCATCGCCTTCAGCCTCCTCCTCCTCCTTTACCTTACTCTCGCCCTCACTCTCGCCGTCATCCTTGTCCTTGTGCTCTGCAACAGGAGCGCCCTCCTTCTCGTCTTTGCGCTCACCCTTGACCAGGCTCTTCATCTTGTCAAACAGTCCCTCCTCCTTCTTCGGCTCACCGTTCTCTTTCCCATCGCTCTTGGCGCCCTCGCTCTTGTGCTCTTCAGCCTCCTTGGAATCCCCGTGAGCGACAACCTTTTTTGGCTCCTCATGAACCGAAGCCTCTTTCTTGGGAGCAACGTTCTCTTCTGCCCTCTTCGGATTCTCATCCACTTTACCCTTCTTTGGATCCTCGTGCTTCTCAACCTTCTTTGGCTCCTCGTGCCTCTCAACCTTCTTCGGCTCCTCGCCTTCCTTCCTCTTCTCAGCCTCAGCCTCCTCTGTCTTCTTCTTGTGGAACAGCTTGTTGATTTGCTCGTGCGCCTTGTTGAGCACGGGCTTAACGAGCTTCTTCGCGATGGGCGTGGCTAACTTGGCGGCCGGATATCTCGCCTCCAGGAGGTCCATTCCCTTTTCAATGGCAAGATTGACGCCGGTGTGCATTGCGGTCGCTCTCACCCCTCCAGTGTGAGGAACTGCACCTGGCTCGATTAGTGGAACGGAAATTGGTCGGCGAGAGATGAGGCTCAACAGTTAACTTACCCTCTGTCACCTGATCCGCCTGCTCAGCCGCCTTCTCGACGATCTCTTTGGCGCCACTCTTGAGCGCGCCCTTGATGCTGTCCAGTGCGGCAGCCTCGGCTTGTCGGGTTCAAGAGGATCCAGTTAGATGATGTCGTCGGCGGGATCGGACAAGCCTTGGAGGGGCCCAACGCGGCCCATGTACTCACCTTGGAGGCTGACGCTCAGCAGCACCAGGCAACTTCCGAGCAAATTGGCCACGAATATAGATCTCATGCTTCAATCTGGTGAATACCTGTCGATGTGTGTGCGTGCAAATTCGATCGATCAGATCCAAAAAAGGACGGCAGGATGAGCTTGGCGCACGGATATTTCGGTCCCAAGCCATTGCATTGTTCATTTCAATCTCAAAAGTAGGCTATATTTAGACCAATTGAGCTCGAGCTTCCTTCTGCTTGAAATCACGTGAGACGCAAAAGGCAAACAGAAATCGGATTAGAGCACCATGAATGACATGAACGGTTTGTCGGATTTTGTAGGAGCAAACACAAATTTAAGCTGGGCCGACACCTCAATCAGCCAACTGAAGGTGGAATTATGATTTTAATTTCGAGCTTACATTGAATGCATCAACTCGCTCTCATCACTCTTTCTTCTCCTCCTTCTCCTCCTCCTTCTTCTCCTCCTTCTTCTCCTCCTTCTCCTCAGCCTTCTCCTCTCCCTTGTCTTCCGGCTTCTCCTCGCTCTTCTCCTCGGCCTTCTCCTCGACCTTCTCCTCAGTCTTCTCCTCAGACTCGCCCTCGGCCTTCTCTTCGGCCTTCTCCTCGCCGGCCTTCTCCTCCGGCTTCTCGCTCACAGTCCCCTCTGGCTCCTCCTTCGGCTCCTCGGCGAGATCGGTCGCGTTTGCTGCCAAGGTGGCGTTCACTCTGTTTCCAACGATGGGCAGGGCGGACAGGATGCTGGAGCCGGCGTTCTTGATGCCCTCGTAGACCTTCGTGCCGAGGCCCCTCAAACCGCTGCGAGCGGCCCTAACGTCCTCCGCGGGACCCTCAGCGCGGGCGAGAGCTGGCGGCCAGAAACTCGTTAGTGTCTCGATCAATGTTAGCTCCGCACTTTGCGTGCCTAGATATACTCACCTGCACAGAGGAGCACTGCGGCTAGGCCGACAACAGCGAGGTATCTTTGGACTTGCATGATTGTTTCTGTGTTTGCGATGAGGCGACTTGATTGCGACAGAGTGTTTGTTAGGACACAAAGAAGATGAATGATACGAAAACTAACCCCTCGAGCCAGGGGGGACTTTTGGCTCCCAAAATAGATCTCCAAATGCCAGCGCAGAAGCAATTGGACGACACCGAAAATGGTTATTTTGAGACGCTCGAATTGCGAAAGCGGCTCGCAGTGGAGTTGTGCGTGGACAGGTGGAGTGGATATAGGAGGGGAGTTTCCAGGAATTAGGAGACTCATGGGCAACAAGCGGGCCCTGCGAGCTATTGGAGCTGTTTATTCCCGGCGGCCGGCTAGCGCTCGCTTTGTTCGTGGAGCCCGCGATGGACTGCTCTAGCCTGTCGCCGCGCAAGTTCAATGGCGCTCAGAGAGTCGAGCAGAAGGGTCCCAGATCCTCCGCACTTATAACGCAGCTCTCCTGGCAACATGACTCCAAGTAGTCGCACACCACTGCGGCCCGGCCAGATGTGGATTTGTGGTCG